>Ga0209136_1000809_pt1 | contig 22037 bp, 30 predicted proteins | sample SaaInl0LU_22_DNA_FD_184640 | JGI IMG/M metagenome (GOLD analysis project Ga0209136, IMG submission 184640) | Marine microbial communities from expanding oxygen minimum zones in the Saanich Inlet - ESP_90LU_22_DNA (SPAdes) (version 2) | ecosystem: Environmental > Aquatic > Marine > Intertidal... | reverse complement strand
TAATGTTTGGAGTTGGGTCAAGAGATTGGATGGTTCAATCTTCTGAAAGTCGTTATTTTGGTCGCTCACATAAACCCAATTGATATCCCCCTCATCGAGAACAATTTGGGCGTTGGGAACATCATTGGCACGACCGATACCCGTGACGAAGATAGTGCCATTAGTTTCGCCAACTTTAACCACCACTCCCACATTTTGAATACTATCTGGAACTGAGTCGGTGTAAAAAGGTTTCACATTTGACAGCCCACCTGCGACAGTATTACTCACATACAAAGTTTCACCTTCTATGAAACCTAGTGTATTTACACTTTGTGCTCTACCATACGCCACAGCGACACCCTGACCACCTTGTGTGATAGTAGCATCATTTACTACACCAATTGCGGGCATCGTCGATGGACTATCAGCTCTCGCAAGTCCAACATTTACAATGTTTTGATTGTGGGCACCCGTGACATATACCACATCTCCCCTTGAAAGATCGACGCCCGCGTCATTACGAATACGTATATATGTATGCATGGGGTACTCATTTATCCAATCCGCCCCGCTATAGACGAGTAACTGATCAGCGACGGGTGTATTGATGCTCACGTTCGCCATTTGATTCAGCTTCACTTCGACGTTCGATGTGAGATCGGTCGTCAAAGCTGTCGTCGGGTTTGTAAATTGAATTGTGTTTGAGGTTGTATTTCCATGATCGGAAACCACTTGGAGTGTGACATTCGAGAGAAGGCCACCGTCACCGAAATATGTGAGTGCCTGAATGTTCGAAGAGACGTACGCGTTTCCTTCGACATGGAGTTCTGTGGACGGAGTCAAGGTTTTGATTCCCACACGATTTTCTGTAGAGTCGACATAGAGTGTGTTCGTATCCACCGTGAAATCATTCGCGACCGATCCGGAAACAGCCGTGAGCGCACCCACGTTAGATGTGCCGTGCACATCGAGGAGGTACGCGGGTGCTTTCGTACCGAGACCCACGCGACTCGTCTCGGCATCCACATGGAGGGTGTCTTCATCCACAGTCAAGTTCGAAGAGACATAGACATTTCCAACAACGTGGAGATTAGCTTGGGGGTTCTTGGTATCAATACCAACGGAATTGGTCGTCGCGTCCACATGGAGGGTGTCTTCGTCCACGGTTAAGTTCGAGGACACGTAAGCGTTCCCAACAACGTGAAGTTCAGCATCCGGTGTTTTTGTTTTTATACCCACTCGTTCAGTCGCCGCATCCACATGGAATGTATCCGTGGCGACTGTTAGATCGTCAGATATATATGTGTTACCAACGACATGAAGGTTGGCTTGGGGGTTCTTGGTTTCAATACCAACGGAATTGGTCGTCGCATCCACATGGAAGGTATCCTCATCGATGGTGAGATTCGAGGAGACATAGACATTTCCAACAACGTGGAGATTGGCGGAGGGGTTCTTGGTCTCGACTCCGACACTATGTGTCGTCGTGTCCACGTGGAAAGTATCTTCATCAACGGTGAGATTTGAAGAAACGTAAACATTACCCACAACATGGAGGTTTGCGGAGGGTGACTTTGTCTCGACGCCGACACTATGTGTCGTCGTGTCGACATGTAATGTATTCTCATCAACAGTCAAGTTCGATGACACGTAGACATTTCCAACAACGTGGAGATTAGCTTGGGGGTTCTTGGTCTCAATACCAACGGAATTGGTCATCGCATCCACGTGAAGGGTATTCTCATCCACCGTTAAGTTCGAGGACACGTAGACATTTCCAATAACGTGGAGGTTAGCGTCGGGAGTCACTGTCCCAAGTCCTATGGACTTGCCTCCCACATCCACGTGGAAGGTATCCTCATCCACCGTGAGGTCACCACTAATACTCGTGTTTCCGGAGACGACTAAAACATTCGAACCATATTCATCCACGAAAAGATTGGATCCCACATCCAATGTGTGAATCGGGCTCGTGTTCATGATACCGACGTTAGACTCGGTGAGAACACGACCGTACACGTGTACATCCAGGGTCTCAGATGTCAATGGGGTGATCGTCTTACTATCCGCACTTGTTTGTGTGTACGCCAATGCGAGTTCGTCCACACCCTCTAAAAATCCAACCGTAACATTAGAATTTGGGCGGTTCATGATGATCCCAAGGTCGAGTGTCGTATCTCCAACCGTATTGTTTCTTCCCAATTCTATGATAGCATCTGTGATCGTGAGATTTTCAGTGTTAACCACAGTGAGGACACCGTCGATTTGAGCGTTTCCTTGAACGACGATATCTCCCCTAATGTTTGTATTTCCGTTCACGACGAGAACGTCCGAACCCACATCGTCCACGTAGAGATTTGAACCCACATCTAGGGTGTGTACCGGTAAAGAATTTGCGATACCGACGTTTGCGGTCGTCACGAACCCCGTTTCTGGGTTTGTAAACTCGATTGTATTCGTCGTCGTGTTTCCGAGGTTTGTCGTGGCTTGTAAATTCGGTTGTAAAACGTCTACGGCAGCCACACCCGAATCCGTGATCTCTTTTGATATTCGGTTATACGTGAGAATCTTGATTTGACGATCAGAAACATCAAGCACTTGACGTAAAGGGCTGATGTACACCGACCCCGGTTGCGTCGCGTCGATCTGGGCATTACTAGCGTTGAATACGATTGTATTTTCACCCTGGTCATCTTTTGCGTTCTTACCAAACCGAATCTTGGTTGAACGTTCCACTGTCGGCAAGTTCTTGACCATTTAATATAGAATAGCATTTTAATTCGCATAGAGGAGTCCTGCCATACCGTTCTCGATACGGAGGATATTGTAGTTGACCGCATATATGGGGTCGTTGATAGGCATTGATTCACTCATGATCTTGGCTGAAGAAAGGCGACTGAAGTTGAGTGTACCTGTAGGCTGCAACGAGCTCGTGGAGAGACAGAATGGATACATGAAGAAATCTGGAGATGTGACGAAGTTTGTATGATAGTAGTTCACGACATCGATAAAATGGGGTTTCCCCCATCTGTAATTACCCACATCGAGACCATTGATATTCAACTTGACCTTGTTCGTCGGAGATGTGAGTGCGCCATTAGTGGTCGTGTCAGAGGATGCGAGATATTTCACGGGATGGTTGAATGTGAGATCCTGCACGACCGTACCCGAGGCGATGTTTTTCTGTACCTGTGTGATCAGTAGATCGTGTTTGCGAGAGGCGATGTTTCCACGCTCTTCGTTATCGAGATAATAGTAATTCGCATAGCACTCTACGTTATAGTCCGCAGCAGCGTTAGCCCAGTGGATACGAATCTCGACATTATGGTAGTTAAGTGCCACGAGAGGGAGGGCACATTGAGGTCCTTCACAGAAGAAGAAACGGAGAGGATAGAAGTACGAACGAGCGCTTACACCTGGATGTGTTCCATTCGCACTCTTAGAAACGTTCTGGGCGAACGTATCGATAGCAATTTTCTCCGTGAAAATGGCATCTTGTGTATCTACGAGGGAACCGCCAATATAGAGTTCGACGTGGTCAATGATTGTATCCCACCTCTGAATATCTAGAGCCTGAGTGGTATCATCGAGTGTAAAATATACATAACTAAGAAGGTCTCCAGAACGTTCAAATTGAACGCTGGACATTGAATTGTTTTTCACCGCTCCATGGATTACTTGTTTTTCAATGGATTGTGAAAAATTAGCATGTCTTTTGAACGTTGAACTGAAGAACGAAATTTCGGGATTGCCCATGATATATTCATCCTGGGCTCCGATAGCGATCAATTGAACAATGCCTGCTGACATGGTATACTACTTTAACGGGAGAAAATTACAAATTGGGTTTTCTACAAACGAATCGAAGAACTAAAAAGTTTTTATCACCAGCACCGGCTCTCTCGATGGTTTCACCATCTTGGTTGCGGATGGTCACCGTGAGGCGGTCGATACGACGGATAGGGTCAATGTATTGCGTAGCGATGGTATACTCATCCTTGAAATTAATAACTGCCCCGGGTGTACCCGTGGTCACTATACTCCCGAAAGAACCCCTAATCACACTAAGCGAAGACTGACCATCGTATACATTTGAGGTCCGGTCAGAAAAGATGGAGTCTAACTCTTTTATGGACACATAGCAGTGTTCGGTGTTCGCCGTCGTGTTGATGCGCGCCGTGAGAAGGCGAGCCTGAACAATATTCTTAAGGGGCTGACTGAGAAAACAAGTAAAAGTATTGGCACTCTCTTGACCGATAGTGTCAACTGTGATGGTGTGATACTCATAATTGAGATCGGGAATAGACCCAGTGGGAGAAGTGACAAGAGCCATATATATGTAGCTTAGATTAAAGATCCACCGATTCCATCTTCGATGGCATAGCCGGCATGTTCACCGACGAGCTGCTGAGCACCGCAGATACCCCCGGGCGTGAGACCCATGGTGTAAGGGCTACCATCCTTACCCTGACCAGGTGTACATTCAACCTTATTCTCGAGATCGAAAATGGTCTTTTCATTCACAGACTTGATACGAATAGGCATGGGCTGATAGTTGCTGACGTTCTTGTTCGCACTCAGGGCAAAAATGATCACCAATAAAACGGCGATGGATATGAGAGCGTTGCGGTTCTGCTGGTTAAGCTTAAACATTTATAATAGACTAACATATTTTTTCTAAACTGCGTTAAAGGTATTTTTTTAGTTTCCATATAGAGAGTAGATGGACGAAGAAATCGTAATCGATCGTGGATCCCCAAATGTGATGAAACTAGATGCAGATGAACAGGCCCTGATGGATGAGATTGAAATATCCGCCCCTCGCCCTCAACGTGTTCCACGACCCACCAACTATATGGCCAGGCCTGCTCCCCAGGTACAACAGGAAGCTATGGATGCCTTTGCGAACCCCAGCAAACAAACTGCCCCCAGAGCTCCTGAGGAAGATGAGGAGATTGACTACGGTGAAGATGATCAGGCTTATTTTGAAGATGACATGAACATGGGTCCTGGGCAACAGGAAGAACAGCCGACAAAGGGGTACTCTTCCATCGATGAAGAGAAGGCGGATCTCATCAACAAACTCGGGCGTCTCGAGAAGAAGGGGTTTGCTGTCAATAAAAGGCTCAATGCGTATTCGAATATTGACGAACTTCGTTCTGAGGTCAAGAGGATCACGTATAGTATAGATGTTGACCAATCTGTGCGATTCTCACGGAGAATGCTCGTCGCCTGTGTAACCGGTCTCGAGTTCCTGAACAAGAGGTATAACCCCTTTGAGATTCAGTTAGAGGGTTGGTCCGAGTCTGTGATGGAGAATGTGGATGACTATGATGGCGTCTTTGAGGAACTCTACGTGAAGTACAGGACCAAGGTGAACGTCGCCCCAGAAGTCAAGCTGATCATGATGTTAGGTGGCTCGGCGATGATGTTCCACTTGACCAACAGTATGTTCAAATCGGTGATGCCAAACATGAACGATGTCATGAAACAGAATCCCGATCTCATCAAGAGTATGATGAGTGCTGTACAGAATACGACTCGTTCCCCCCAGGAACCATCTGTCGACGCACCCGTCGGTGGCACGGGTCAGTATGAGATGAAGGGCCCCGGTCTGGATATCTCAAGTCTCATGGGTGGAATTTCCATGCCACCCCCTCCTCCGATGAACACGACGATGGGAGCACGACCCATCGAACAGGAGGACGAGGATGAGGATGTTTCTGATATCATCTCCATTTCGGGAGATTCGACCGGTGGTGAGCTTCGACAGGTAAATGTCGACTCTTCTAAACCCAAAAGAACGAAACGAAAGAAGAAGACTGAAATTAATCTCTAAATATATATAAATGATAGCATATTGTCCCCTGGAGGATTTAGATCCTCCAGTCAAGCAACAAAAACCTGTCGTAGAACTCGAGGTCGAGGAAAAAAAACAGGAAATTGGTCGTGAAGAAACCGAATTGAATTATGTCGTCACAGCGTTCATCATCGGCGTGATTGCTCTAGCCGTCTCTGATTCCATCAGGGCATAATTATTACGTATACCACGGGGTCTTCCCTCGTAGTACATTTAATTACTGAATAGTATCCCACCCAAACCATCCTTTATTCGTAGTACGTTGTAATTGAGTGCGTACACGTATACGGGTGGAGTGTCAGATCTCCCAGAACCGACGGACGCACCCCTTATGATCATTTTGGCGTTATCCAAGCGACTGAAATTACACGAGCCGGATGGATTATACTCCGATGCGTTCATACAAAAATGGTATGCGAAATATCTCGTGAATATCATGGCGTTTCGACTTGAATCAAATTCAGAAACGCCGTATTGAGACTTATAATAATTTTGTGCGGTGTGGAAATAACTGGGTTTCATATTTTCGAATAAATAGGTACCGTTGACTTGTAAATCCGCACTCGTAAACGTAAAGAAATCGATTTTATAATCATTCAAAGATGTATCGAAACCGAAAAATAACGATTTCACGGGGTGGTTGAACGAACTCAAATCGAATGTGTTGTACCCATCAAATGTATTAAGCCTGTATTCCATCCGCTGGACCTGTGTGATCACGAGATCCAATTGTCGTTTAATGAGAGTCTCTCGTTCATCTTTATCGAGAAATATGTAATTGCCGTACACATCAACACTTTTCTCTTCATCCGTCAATCCAACGAGGCTCGCTGGGTTGTAATTTATTTTTAATTCAACTTGATGATTTTGAAGTGCGAGTAGGGGTAAAAATGCCTTGTGGTCACAAAAGAAAAAATGAAGTGGCAGGAAACTGGGATTTCCATTGGATGCTTTAGTATTCAATTCTCGTGATTTACTGTACGTGTCCGCAAGATAGTTTGGCCATATATCGGCGTAATAATCGAAATGATGCGAATCAATCTTCTGACCTCCGATGTACAAATCAATCGTCGATTTGTAAAACATATCCATCATTTTATCCGAACCCTGAAGCCATAAAGCGTTTATAACATCCCCGAGAACCGGGATCGTGATCGAGATATCATCCTCGTTTACCGTTTTAATTAGTTTAGGTACTTGAGAAAAGTTCGTATGCCTCATAAACTTCGTACGGAAGAATGAGTGTCCTTCATCACTCATGAGATAAACATCTTGAACACCCTTGGAAACGAGTTGTATCAATGCACCAGACATTTAATAGATGTTCAGATTATAAAAACAGACACTTTCCCTGAGGGAACTCACTCTTCTTTTCTTCTACAAACTTTCCATGAATTTTGAATCCACCCTGGCGATACACTTTCATGCGCTTGTAATACATTGCCGTGAACACGGACCACGGGTCATGAACATCGTATATATGTGGCTCGTTCTTCTTTCCTTTCGTCTCTCTCATGATTCTTCCAATACTCTGTGTGATGTCAGACTTGGGACTAGCCAGGATCACCGTATCGAGTGTGGGAATATCCAGACCTTCATGGGCCTGACTGAACGTCGCAAAGATGATCTTCTTCCTGGAGGACTCTTGGAGAGCAGCCTCCTTCATGCCACCCATGTAGAGCCCGGATGTCTTGGGAAAACATTGATGTAAAAGTTCACAGTGTCGGCGACGGTCACTGAGTACGAGGAGCTGTCTCGTGCCAGCTGAAGCTTTTTTCACCAGTTCCACCAACATCTTGTTTCGTGCCCTGTCCTCGACAAGTTCTGTGATCATGTTAGGCATGGAGATCTTACCGTTTCGCATAGATGGTGGCGGGTTTCTATAATTTGCTGAATCGAAAGTCACTGGAAATACTTCAACTTGTTCTTGATTTTTCCTCTCGACTGCGAAGAATGTGGGACCCATGAACCAATGGAGTACTTTTGTCAGACCATCTTTCCTTTCTGGTGTTGCTGAAAGTCCAAAGACGTGTCGAGGGCACACTTTGAAAAGACTTTGGCTAAATACCTTCGCGCAGATGTGATGGGCTTCATCTACGATGAGTGTACCCACCGTGTCAAAATCCGTGAATGAGTATTCTTTGAGGGACAGTGACTGGAGCATCGCGATGACAAAGTCACAGTCCACCTCCTTCTTATTCTGTTGAACAACTCCAATCGTAGCACCCGGACAAAATTGTTGAATCCTCTCTTTCCACTGGTCTGCCAGGAACTGTTTATGGACAACAATCATCGTGCGATACCCCAATTTACAGGCTATAGCTAGGGAAACCGTCGTCTTCCCGAAGCCGCATGGTAGAGAAAGGACCCCGTGACCTGCTTTAATTGCTGCTGCCATTGCTTCGTTTTGGTGTGTAGCGTCTCTGAGCTGTCCGACAAACTTGGTTTGGATTCGGGCGGGTTCTGGTCTCCTATCTTCCTTGGGTTCTCCAAGCTTATCAGTTCCATAGAATCTTGGAATGCAGACTCCATTCTTAGTTGGTCTAAAAACTTTGAAAGGTGGTGGAGGAAATCCAAAGTCGCCATTGACGACTGGCCTTACCGTAAGTTCTTTTTTAATTTCTTGAATTGGTCCCTCACTCACCAGGTATCCGGTTCTAGTGAGCATACTTATTTAAAGGGTACAAACTTTAAATAGGTACAATGCCTATCGTCGACGTTGAAGAGAATATTAAGAAGCTTCGCGAGAACATCGAGAAGATGACCCAAGAGGTTTTCCGTCTCCAGGGTATGCTCGCCACCTTCGAGGGGTTCAAGAAGGGTGGTCTTAAACACATTGAGATGCCCAATGACCCCAATCACTCAGTCGAGCCTACCGAGGAGCTTGAGAGTACCCAAGAAAAGCCTGAGTGATCTCCCACGTTCCAAATATCCTTAAAGTTTTATCACATTTAAGGAAAAAAAACGATAATAATAAATGAACGATATAACCATTATAGAAAATTTTATCAGTGATGATGAGTTGGAAGAGGTTCGAAAATTCACTGGTGATGAATCATTAAATTTAGATGGTAAATATTATGGTGAAAACCGTCTATCCATAAATCGACAGTGGTATTTCATTTCAGAAGATAACGCTTATAAAAAAATTTTAGTTGATCTTAGATCTATTCGAGACTGGGCGTTTGATATGGAAAATCTTATTCCTTCTGCAAAAAATTTCATTTTGAAAATAAAAAATAGAATAGACAAATACACGAATGTAAATTTTAAATTAGAACGAGTTTATCTGAATCGTCAAGTAATTGGTCAAGATGTGACATTACATACAGACGATAATAAACCAAATGTCTATACACTTTTAATTTATATAGGTGATATTACACCCGAAAACTATGATAAGGCTGGTGGAGACTTAGAATTGAAAACTAAAGAAATTACCAGAATTGAACCGTTCACAAAAAGAGCTGTTCTATTCAAGGGATATATACCACATCAGGCTTTTGCGCCTTTAGTACATGGCTTAACCCGTATTTCAATTGCGTTTAAATTTACAGATACTTCAAATGAACTTCCATTTCGAGTAGATTATACTTAAGTTAGTTATTTAAAAAATTAGTATCTTAAATAATTAGAATGCCTGTTGTGTACATTAATGAAAATATTAGACAACTTCATGATAAAATACTAGGAATGCGTGAGGAAGTATTACGCCTCGAAGGTGTCCTTCGAACATTTGAAGGATTCAAAAAGGCTGGTCTCACCCGTATTGACCTCCCCAATCAGCCCACCGAGGAGCTTGAGAGTATCCAAGAAAAGCCTGAGTAATTTCCTACATTCCAAACCCCCTTGAAATTGATTTCAATTTCCGCTTCATCCCCCTTTATAAGAGACTGAATGGGTCGCCCCCTGACCTCGCACATTACTCTCCTATAACGGAATGGTACTTTTACAGTGAGGACATGACCATCGAGGGGGTTGTCTATATGTTGATTGACAAGGAGGTGAGTCTTCGAGGCTTGCGTTCGTTCTATAATTTCCGAAACTCTGGCAGGAATTATAAAACGGATATACTTCTTACTATTGAAATCGTACATGGGTTCGTGAACTTTCGCTACAAACTTCATCTACGATACACTAACACTAAAACTATAAGTAGAACAGTAATGAACAAAATTACATGGGAGAGAAGTATGGGTCGAAGAGGCTCTCTCGTCCCAAAACATTCATGGCTGAGAGTTCTCGAAACTTCGATACCTGCTTCTATACTCGAGTAGGGTGTATGTCTCGGTGACATCATACCACACATAGCCACCTTAGAACACTTTCCAAAGAATGGGAGCTGTCCGTAGAGGCTGAGTACACCCGAAGACTGAGAGAATTCCCACTTTTCTCCGTTCCAGTCAGCGCCCCAACCGATACGAACCGCTTTGGGTTCGGGTACACCCAACTGTTTCACGACTTCAGTCTTCAGCGTTTCCGGGTCAGTCTCGAGAATCTCTTTGGTGAGATGACAGATGACACATGAAATTGTTTTCGTTCCATACAAGAGTTTGGGTTGAAGATTCCATGATGTAGTCGCAGCGACTTCGAGATCCGATTTAATGTCCGGAACTTCTTCGTAATCCAGAAGAACATTGATCGCCCCGTAAGTACTATCCCGTACATTCTTTACCAGATCAGATCCCCAGTTGTCTCCCATCAACTTGAACGCCGGGCTGTTATCCAGACAAAGAAATAACATACCATCATCGATGACAGTTCCATTAGAAAAACTCGCACGGAACGAGTCTTCTCCGTATTCAATTTCATTCAACTCTGTTCCGAAAACAAAGTCCACGCCAGCATTCAAGAGTGCTTCTTCCATCGCATCACACATGACTTTTCCCGAAACCCTCTGTGTATAGGGTTTCGAGAGTGCCACATGATTCAAGTTTTGTACAAATTCATAAGCCGTCATGACATCCCAAGTCACACCATCCATGATGAGTGGAAGATGTTCGATACAAGCTTGACCACTTTCCGTCAAGGTTCCAACTGCGTCTCTTAGAGAGACACCCTTGTATTTTTTTGGTTGTGTGATAACTCTCAAAAAAAGAGATATGAGTGTACCATAATCCCCTAGTTTCAGAGAACGGAGCACATAGTTTATGTGTTCACCATTATCCTTGGCTTGAAATATCTCATTCCAAGAAATACCCATCTCTCTGAAAAGTGATTGTGTATTGGTAAACGCTCGATCGAAAACGATCCGGTGTGCGTGAAGGTCACGAGTTTCTACATCAGGTTCCCACCAAGACCCCCCTGCTGAAACCTTTCGATCATATATGGTGACATCATGTTCTCCTGTTCGACAGATTTCCCATGCGAGGGACATACCCGTCGGACCAGCTCCAATGATGTGAATCTTCATTCTACTTTTAGCTCATAAATTAAATCAGACCAGTCTTCTTGCGTTCCTCGGGAGTTTTCAACGCGTACATGAAAGACAGGAATAACATAGTCGATATGAGAGCGTACTCGATATCTTGTGTCGCACTGAAGGCGATAAGCATGAGAGACCCTAATCGGAATATCTTGTTATCGAAAAGAGCCTGAAGTCTACCGGGAATCTTGATCGCATTACCAGCAAAGAGACCCTGGTACAAGATGATCAACGAAAAGACTATGGGTTGAGTCTTGACAAGTTTTTCCAGAGGACCTGTGACGGGACTAAATAAGTTACTCACTTTTGACATTTATATAACTTAAGAAAATAAAAAACTTTGTACAAAGTAGAATGTTATGTGTTGCTCAACATGTACCAGTCAAAGTTCCGAGTAGAAAGTTGAAGACATGGAAGTTTGCTGGTAAGTTTCTATGGAAAAACGCCACTGTACAAAATAAATCAGAATTGGGTCGCTGGACGAAGGAGGAACTCCTCGAACTTGGACCAACCTTTGTAAAATTAGGACAAATCGCTTCGACGAGAGCAGATCTCTACCCACCTGAATTTACAAAAGAATTGGAATCATTACAAGATGACGTCCCTCCCGTGGAATTCGATACCATTGTAAATTATGATATTTTCAAAGAATTTGACCCTGTACCATTTAAATCTGCGAGTATCGGTCAGGTGCACATGGCTGTACTTCAAAACGGTCAAAAGGTTGTTGTAAAATTAAAGCGTCCAGGAATCCTGGATATCATGAAAGAAGATACGGATACCATACGCAACATTGTACACTTTTTAGAGCGTATAGGTTTCGACACGGGAAACAGTTCGGGTTCGGTACTCGACGAGTCTATAGAGTATCTACTGGGAGAGGCTGATTATAAACAGGAAATTAACAATGCCATAAAGTTCAAGAAGAGTATGAAGGATGTGGATTGGGTGAAAGTTCCTAAAGTGTACAAGAAGTATTCGAACGATGAGATGATTGTCATGGAGTATGTCCCATCGACAAAGTTGACAGAGATTACAGATAAGAGAGTGAACAAGAAGAAGATTTGTGAAGCTTTGATTAACTCGTATGTTATTCAAACCATGGATAACGGTCTCTTCCACGCCGATCCTCACCCTGGAAATCTTGGGTTCTCGCCTAAAGGGCAACTTGTATTTTATGATTTTGGGTTACTCGTACCACTCTCGGAAGAATTGAGAGACGGATTTACAAAACTGTTTGGGTTTATCATCATGCGAGACACGGCTGGTATAGTCGACACTCTCGTCAAGTTGGGTGTGATCGTTCCAACATCTTCGGATGTTTCTGATATCGAAATCTTCTTTGAGAACATATTGGGATACTTGGAGACCTTAGATGGTTCTGGAATCGTGAATGATGATCTCGCCGCACAACTCGCAATTGAAAAACCATTTGTCGTACCAAGTAGTTTCGTGTATCTCGCCAAGGCCTTTTCGACTATCGAAGGCATCTGTCTTAAACTGGATCCAGATTTCAACTACTTCACCTACCTGGAACCCCTCATCCAACAACAGATCATAGAATCTGTAGATGTTGGAGACATATTCATGAAGACGACAGAGATACCGGGTACTATTGGTAAAATTAACACTGCTGTCACGGGTCTTCAAAAGTCAAGGGGGGCGATGAAACGTACGATGATCAAAACACAGCAGGAAATTAGGCTCGTCCAGTACAGTGTGGTATGCGCTCTACTGGCTGAGAAGTTTGGGGATAATCCGCCCCTGGCATTGTTTTTTGTTTTTTGTACCCTGTGGTTTACTTTTCGTAAAAGTCAATAGACTTTTTGCCACTTTTCTTGGGCTTGTCATCCTTTTTGATTAGCTTGTTATGCTCCTCGAAGTACCCCTTCAGACGACGCTGTTCATCACGGAAAATATCAGAGACCTTCTCCTTGATCTTTTCCACGTCAGTGTCACGTTCCTTCTGGATCTTCTTACTCAGTCTCTTAAATCCCTTGTTCCTCTTCTCGGCAGCGAATACGGTCATTGTATTTGTAATGGCAAGCATTTACTTTGTATTGACATTTATTTTTAAGCGCTTCAACTTTTCCTGAAACTCACGGCGCTCCCCCGGAGATTCAATCTCCTTCCCAGTGGCGATCGCTTCAATCTCTGGACCCGTGAGCTGCATCGCATTCACCCTAAAGTCCATGAACGCCTCCATCGTGATGGGGACAAGGGGCTTCACCAACTCGAAAATAGCCGTCGCGTAGTCCCGAATCTCCTTCTGGGCGTGGTCATCCATTCGAAGATGGAGGTAATGGAGGAGATTATGAAGGTTAATCTTCCAGTAAAACTCTGTATATGTCGACTGGGGTAGTGTACCACGGGCCTGTTCACGGCAGCACCCATTCTCTAGGAGTTCCTCATAGACATCAAAGGAATGACTCAGTTGCTGAGCCACTTTGTTGTCTAGGTCACCCTTGAGTTCCACCACACCCTCCGAACCTTGGTGATTCACCTGGGACTGACCACGATACGTATCAGGTTCGTAGTACTCCTTGGGAACCACCGAGTACCGAGCAGACAACTCATTCACACTGGCGGTGCGGTGCCGAAGGTGTTGTCGGGCAATGTATATGGGCATTTTGATGTGAAATTTGAAGTCGACCATTTCAAAAGGGGTTGTGTGCCAATGGCGTAAGAGATAACGAATGAGACCACGGTCTCCACGAGAGGTTTTTGTACCGTCACCATAGGAGACTCGAGCTGATTGGACGATGGACGAATCCAGATCTTTTTGAGGCATGTGATCCACGAGTCTGACGAATCCATGATCGAGGACTTTTTGCATTGTACATAACTATCCGTTCAAATCTTTAATAGAGGCACTCATCATCCATTGGTACCTCTCCGCAAAAATCATACAACTTGTACAACTTTTCCTGTGCTTTCTCAAATTCGACTTGTGTGTCGTTCATGGCATCGATAGCTTCATCCACAAGTTCCAAGAAGGTGTCCAACTCGTCTAGGGCAATGCGGTGAGTGTTCCTATTGGGCTTTCTCGTGTGAAACGCAGACTTAAGACGCTTGTTACTTTTGATAACCTTGTCGATGTGGGGCTTGTTTACGGCGGACATGCGGATGGAGAGAGACATTTTTCTATTTTAGTTCTTTCACGAATTCACTTAGGTCTCGGTAGTACCTCTTCAGGTCTTTCATGAATCTTTTATTATTCTCCAAAACTTCACATTCAGGTTTGTTCAGATAAATCCATGCCAAGTTTGATTTGGAATACTTTGTCATCTTTTGATTTTCATTTGGTTTTCGAGCAACCAACTTTGTAGACTTTTTCTTTTTGGAAGCTGGTAAGACTTCAACCCTGTTGACGAAGGAGAGAGCCTGCATCACTGTGTCAGCGAGGTCATCTTTCTTTTTGGATTTGAGAAAGTTGTCGAGCCAATGCGCGTTCGTGGGACCCGAACGAATAAATTCTTCACACCTCTGTATGGCAACCTTCTTCCTCTTATTGTACTGTGCCTTCCCCGGACCGGCGACATCGGGAATCTTGTGACGAGCGTCATAGAGGATCGTTTCAGCCTCGGGACACCTGATGATGAAATAGGCATGGAGGAAGTGCATCACAGAAACCATCTTCTTGTTTCGCTCAGGTTGTTTCTCGATAAGGATGGTATCGGCGGTGAGCACCCAAGGTCTCTCATCGAGGTGGTTACGGAGGGATACATAGACACCATCTGCGTGTTGAGGAGGTATACCATCAACATCCCACTCCCGGACGAGATTACCAGCTTTATCGTCAAGAAGACACAGAGCCAAATTCTTTGTACCGACGTCGATCGAAAGGATCATAGTATAAAGGATTAATATCTCTTTAACTTAACATGAAGTATATGGCACACAGGGGGTATTCCCTCCGGTACAAAGATAACAGTGTTGACGCAATTCGTGAGGCAATTCTGCGTGGGTACGATGGTGTCGAGATTGATGTACAATTATGCGGAACGGGGGAATTGGTACTTCATCATGATGTGTATTTGGGAGATGATTTCGTAGAGAACATGTCGTTGGAAAAATTGAGAAAATTTGGCGTGTATACACTCAAAGATATATATGATCATGTTCCAGACATACGAAAAACGACTTTACTCATAGACATCAAGGGAAAAGACAACTCTGTGATTGGGGCGTTAATGGAATTCTACAAGACTGAACCCACGAGGGACATCTTTTTCTGTAGTTTCAATAGGAAAATACTATACAACCTTCCTCACGGTTTCAGAAAGGGGTCTACATTTGAGACAACGTTCCAACATGTTGAATACGAAACGATCACAGATCGTCTCGACGCAGTCGTTCTCCATTGGACATGTTTAGATCATTCTTTCATATCCTATTGTAAAATGAAAAACATAACCATATTCACGTATACGCACAAGGAAGATATGGAATTACACTACATGAACAAGTTTAATATTGATTACATTATTACTAATGGAACAACTTAAAGAGTTTATTTTTTTAAAGTACATGTGGTGCTGGTGGTGTTGTCACCCATTCGAAAGCACCCCGCTAAGTATGCCTTTAAGACATGATGTTAAGAGAAATATATTTTCTACAAATGGAACGTACTGCTCATGGAGCTGTATGAAATCACATGCGATAGAAAAATATGGGTGTAACAGAGGTGGGATTATCTGCGGAAATATTACGATGATGCGTCGTAAAATGTACAATCATCTAGGAGGTGTGAAACCCGCACCGTACAGATACAGACTCGCAGTCTTCGGTGGGGATATGACTATAGAACAGTTCAGACAAAACCAAACACAGGATGGTAACGACCCTGTATCCCGGATTGAATGTAAACCACATACAGATAATTTAATACCCATTGTTTCAAACACAAAGAAAATGAATGAAATAAAGAATGCTAATTATGATAACAATACATTAAAACTAAAAAGGACGAAACCACTCAAGCGAAGTCATAACAATTTAGAGTCTGCGTTGGGGCTTATTATTACCCCCAAATCCTAGCAACCTTTTCTGTTTAGCCGTTGGTATTGAAGGTGGTAAAACTTCACTTTTTTTACTATGAACCCACTGTTCACCATCATGTGCGACCCAGGGTATATCATATCTCTCGATTGTTTTTCTACACAACACACAAGGTAATGATATACCATCGCCGTACATGGTTTTACGAGCCACTATTAAATACCCGTATTTCCGATTCACCCATTCAGAAAAGTGGTATGGTTTATGACCCTTCTTCAAACATTCGATGTATAATCGGCGAATAAGTTGTCTCTCTGCACACATGTGATTATTACTCACGACTGAAGGTCCACGTGACATGGAACTCGTCACCGTACAGTACTTCATACCTGGCAGTTCAAGCATGTGAGTCCGTCATATACAAAATCACACGTCTCACACTCACTTAGGACAGAAATAGTCTTTTTTGGTACAAGACCCTGTGCGAATCGTTCGAGTTCTTTTACTGTGTAGATTCCGTATTGGATCATAACACTCAGAGAAGGAAATCTCATCTATATAGGTTACGTTTGACCCGTTTATATCAGTTTAAGCACGGTAAACACGCCTCCTTCGCCTTAAGCATCGCAGCAAAACTGTCTACCATGGGGGGGACAATACTTTTGAGGACTATCTCAAACTCGCTATCCTTTTCACCGTCATCTATCTGTTCGATGAGATGGTTGAGAATTGCGATGACTAGTTTCTTCTTCTGTGGTCCAGGTAACTTCTTGAACTTGACACTCTCCTTCATCAACCTGGCTAGGATAGGGGGTATATCTTCTTTGGTGAGACCATCGTCGACGTATTCGACTCGAATCTCCTCGACCGTCTTCACGATACTGTGCGCATCAATCTTTCCAGCAAACTTTTGTAAAATGGCATCCATTATATAATATCTATATAATATAATACAGAATGGAATTCAATGATATTATCGCAACACTCGCATTCGGTTTAGGATTCGTTCAGATGTATATAGATCTACTCGATTCTGATAAACTTGATAAAAAATCAAAAAGACGAATCGTATTGGGAATCATTGCGAGTATATTATGGCTCATGTATCATTCAAGGAAATATGGATTCAATGCGACAACATTATACACCACAAGCGGCTTACTTGTCCAGCTGTATTTATTGAACAAGATTCTAGTTAAAGATTGAGATTGTGTATACTTTAGTAATGAGCACTCTCATTCATGCGTCCATCAAGCCATCTGTCACTCCCGTCAAGAACACAAAGAAGTCTTCCTCTTCTCTCCGATCCCCCACACTCACACGCATCGAGCGTCCCAACGATTACCTGTCGATCGCCGAACGAGTGAACGGTCGGGCTGCTATGATTGGATTTACGTCGGCGGTCATTGACGAAGTCATGACCGGTAATCCCATTAGTACCCAGTTTCATGACAACATCGGTCTCTCTGTAGCTGTTGCTAGTTTGGCGTTTCTTGGAACCGCTGCGAACCCTAAGGATGAAGGGTACGTTCAGGGATTTTGGAAGCCTGAGACGGAGCTCGTAAACGGCCGACTCGCAATGGTTGGCATCGCATCACTTCTCCTAACAGAATCGATCCACCCTCACGTGCCTCTATTCTAGAGTCTGGATGTGTCGCCACGTGACCTATAAATTCGATCATTTTAACTTTTTCTTCCATTGAAAATGTTCCTGCCCTACGCATCACATAGGCCAAGAACATCATAAGAATGTAGACGTTCTCGGTGATAGGCTTCATCCTAACCCAAGTCTACTTTTATTTAAAGAGTATATCAATACACTTTATATGAAGATACTCGTGTTAGGATCACACGGGATTATAGGTTCTGGACTATGTAAACATCTGATAGAGTTAGGTCACGTGGTCATACCTTGGGACATAAAGATAACACCCATGCACGATCTCACTTTAACTGAAAACATGCACAGTTTGAAATGTGCTGTAAGTGATGCCGACTTTGTATTCTTCCTCGCCTATGATATCGGTGGTGCTAAATACATAACAAATGCTGGAATTAGTTTTATAGACAAGAATGTGATGATTATGATGAATACATTTGGTCAACTTCAAACTAAAAAGTTCATATTTGCTTCAAGTACTATGCATAACATGAGTCATGTGTATGGAACACTAAAAAAACTGGGCGAAGAGTACACTAGTAGACTTGGTGGACTAACTGCGCGGTTCTGGAACGTGTACGGACCGGAGAAGAGTTCTCCCAAATCACATGTCATAGCTGATATGATTCACAAATATAAAACCAAAGGATACATAGACTTGATGACGAGCGGTGAAGAAGAGCGACAATTTTTACATACCGACGACTGTGCAAAAGCTCTCACAGAGTTGATGAATCATTATGATGACATCATAAAAACTCATACGAGTGTGGATATTACGAATTTTGAATGGACAAAAATAAAAGATTTGGCGAAACTTATATGTGACGATGTCCGTGTCACTGATATAACAATCACTACACATGATAGACAAAATGAACCGAGACCATTCATTCTTAAATATTGGAAACCTACCATTACGGCTGAGGAGGGTGTAACATCTCTTCAATCAGACTATCGATATCATATTCCCTGAGCCAACCAAGGTTTTCTATACGTCCAGGATTTCCAACGAGCAAAGTTTTATTATCGGATCTATAAAACCTTTCAGAAACTTCGACAACAACTTTATCATCGATTTTACCAACTTCATTTTTACCTTGACCCAACCACTTGATAGTTTTATTCATTTTACCAACTACAATTTCAATAAATTCTCTAACAGAGTGTGTTTTACCCGTCGCAATTATAAAATCACTGGGAATAGGTTGTTGTAACATGAGCCACATAGCCTTTACATAGTCTTTCGCGTGACCCCAATCTCTCCTAGATTCAAGGTTTCCAATTTGAAAACATTCACCTGATTGTAAACCCTTGATAATCTTTTGTGTCACATAAATACCCGTTCGTCTTGGTGATTCATGATTGTATAAAATCCCTGAACATACATATAAATCGTGGTTTTCTCTATAATATCTCACCACGGAATCTGCGCTGACCTTTGAAATACCGTAAATATTTCCAGGTACACGCATCGAATACTCCGTTTGTGGAGTTTCCCAATGGTTTGCAAATATTTCGGAACTCGAAGCTTGAAAAATCTTATACCTCGACTTATTTTCGGTATTTTTGACCGCTTCCATTATGTTAAGAATTCCCATCGTATTTACCTGAAACGTCTCGGTTGGCGAGGATCCATGGATTTTAGCAGCCAGATTGTACACTTCTATGCGTTCAAAATCGACACAGCTCTGAATAGTGTCATAGACTTCGTCGTAGTTTCTCACATCTCCACGAAACTTTATGAGGTGGTACCCCTTTTCCTTGAGAAGTTCACACATATAAGACCCATCTTGACCATTCGGACCTGTTACTATAGCCGCATACATGATAATGACATATACAGCCTTAACTTTAACTACGAGGACCGAGTCCGTTGAAAATTTTATGCGTTCTTGATTTGAAAAAATTCGACAGGTTATTTCCTTCACCTGATAACGAATGCTCTGGCTGTGCTTCCACTGGTGTGAATATCTTAGAAAAGTCGTCACCGTATCTACCTATTTTGTCATACTTTACGAATACCTTCTTTTCCAAGAATCTAGACCACACATAATCATTTGAAAAGTATATAGGTTCTGGCTCTTTCATCGGCTCTATGTCCAGTTTTTCAGGTACCTTTAATTGATTGATTGGTATAAGAAATCCAAGAGTCGTCTCTAGTATATCCGTTCTTTCACCATGTGTACCCGAAACGACGTATCCCAATCTACCATATGCATTCATCACCCGTTCCGGGTAGCATATTCCTGAATAACCAACTGCACACCCAAATTCTTCGTATCCTTTTAGTAAATATTCCAGAAAGTATTTTGAATATTCCGCGTTATCAGTGACGATCACTGCAATTGAATCCTTTTCCGTATTCAAGATTGGCATGATGTCATTAAGTGTTCCGTATTCATCGGTCATGTTTACGATCACTCCCATTGATTTAAGTTCACGTACTACATCTTCAGATGGTGATTTTTTGAACTTGGGGTAATAGTTTGATAAATTTACGTATATACAGTCGGGTAAAACTGTACCATTTTGTATAGATTTCACCGTTTTTATAACATTCTTTTCTCTGGATGGTATACTAGTTAAGGTCACAACTACCTTCATTATGATTTACAATTATGTAACACCTTTAAGTAAGAGTTTTAATCGCGTCAAATACTTTGACTATCATATCCCCGGTTATAAACTGACTGTTTCCTATGTAGACCCCATTGTCATTAATGATATTCGCATTAGGAACCTTGACAGTATCTTTCCATCTTTTCAGGAATGGGTGAAGGAGTAAATTTCCAGACACTACAGGTCGATATTCGACACCGAGTTCGTTGAATATAGTCTTGAGCTTGAGCATATCTTCACGCTTCTTACATATGAAGGGAAATGCGAAGCTGCTGTTTCCGGGGTCGTGACGAGGAACGTAAAACTTCTCTGGGTCGAGATGTTTCATGAAATAATCAAAGTTTTTGCGCCTCTTCTCAATATTCTCATCAAGTCTCTTCAACTGTTCGATACCTAGGACTGCGTTGAGTTCAGTGTTTCTAAAGTTGTACCCATCCGTGAGAAAGAGGAAGCTTGGGTCTATGTCAGGATATTTCTTGATAGCCTCTTCATATAGATGGGGTGAAAGGAGGCGAGCCATACCATGACTTCTTTTGATTTTCATGAGTTCATACAAATTCTCGTCATCGGTGGAAATGATTCCACCCTCGATGGTTGTCATATGATGTCCATAATAGAAACTGAAAGTGCTACCAGTCCCGGAACTGCCCCTCTTTTTTCCATCCGGTCCCTTCACACCATGAGACTCACAGATATCTTCGAGAAAAATGGCATTCGGATACTTCTCCTTGAGTTTTTCGATTGGGGCATCGAGACCAAGGAGATGTGTGACAAAAACAATTCGGATATCCTCATCTGGCAGAGCTTCGAGGTCGAAACTATACGTCTTCAAATCCACGTCACAAAATACAGGTTCAAGACCAACCTGAAAAACAGGGGACACATTCGTGACCCACGTACACGCGGGTACGAGAACTTTGGAGCCATTGGGTATGTCGTACAGCTCCTTCACCGAAGCCATGAGTAACAAATTTGCAGTGCTACCAGACGTAACGTAGAGGGAATACTTAGACCCAAGCCATTCACTCCATGCGTCTTCAAATTGCTTCACCATGTTACCGCATGTGTACCTGTCGGAGGACTCTATAAAGTCGATAAGTGCCTTTTTGTCCGTATCTGTAATGGCCGTTTGCATCAAAGGCCACCACATTTTATCAATAAGTGTTAATTTTCTTTTAAGTTGCTGTAAAATGCATCTTGTTTATCCTGTTTCTCAACACTCTTAATATGCCAGAGTGCCAATTGTGGATTGGCTTGTAACTGTGCAACCTTGTCACTTCCGATGAGGCGTTCATGAAGACCTAGACTCCATGTAATTTTACCATTGTTTTTAAAGTATCGACCTTGATAATCTGGCCAGTTGATCCAACCCATCTCATTTACAGAGAACTTCATCTTTTTACACCATTCTTCGGTGTATCCGGGTATAATGTTGATACGAGGTAGGGTTAGAATATCTCCATCAAATGTTTTTATGTTCTTGATTA
>Ga0209136_1000799_pt1 | contig 22159 bp, 25 predicted proteins | sample SaaInl0LU_22_DNA_FD_184640 | JGI IMG/M metagenome (GOLD analysis project Ga0209136, IMG submission 184640) | Marine microbial communities from expanding oxygen minimum zones in the Saanich Inlet - ESP_90LU_22_DNA (SPAdes) (version 2) | ecosystem: Environmental > Aquatic > Marine > Intertidal... | reverse complement strand
CACATTCGAGGGTGCTCGATATATATGCATTACCCTGCACCTGTAAATTCCAACCCGCTGCCCCTGTATCCGTTTGACCCCCACCGACTTTGATACGCTCAGCGACGTTGAGCCACCCTCTCGTGGAAAGAGCCATGGCACCTTGATTTACACCATGACCGTCATCGCCCCACCAAAAACCACGATCGTCCTCGTTATTCATCTGGAAGGTCATCGACCAATCGTTCAGGTCACCGAAAGTAACACCAGACTGCATTCCAATACAGTATTGATTGGTTGGATAGACACGAAACTTATCACGAGTACTCGCCGTGCTTGCTGAGAACTGACCCGAAAAAGATCCACTCGTACACGACACCGTACCACCACTTTGATTTGTTGCAGTTCCCACAGTACCAGATATTCTAGCAGCTGGAACAGTACCCAGTGAAATCGAACCATTGTTATCGATGGTAAATTTGTTGGTATTATTCCGGCGAATCTGTAGAAGTTCGGTGCTATTCGATCCCGCTACGATATACCACCTATTGCTGTGGTATTCAATCTTGCCAACCCCACTTCCGGGGTCACCTGTCCACACCGGTGTTGATGTCTGACGGATACTCGCCGAGGTGCCGAGATAAAGTTGTGATGTGGCACTAAATGTCGACGCCGTGACAGTGCCGACTGCTGCGTCGATATTACCACCAAAAACAGCCTCGTTTGTATCCATTTGTAAATAGAGAGCCCATCTACTATTCGCAGTCTGTACCCAAGAATCGCTATTGGCGACCCCCGACAGGAAATACATGCGATTAGAATTTTGGTGAATCATACCAGTGCGGTGATCGCTGTCACGAAGGTATAAAGTCGGTGAAGAACCAGTAATGACCATTTTATTGGCGTTGCAAGTGATTATTCCAGTCGAATCAATAGTTCCACTCGCATTCAAAGCCTCTGTGTATACATTATTCCATCGATATGAAGAGCTTCCGAGGTCGATACCACCCGCACTGTAAGCACCTAAATAATTAGTCGGCCAAATTGCATTAGTGGTAAAATGAAACCCTGCACCGTTCCCTCCATAATCGCGTAGAATAGTTCCACCGGCATCTATGAACATACCATGGTCAGTGTCACTGAATGAAGCGCGTATGTTCCCTCGCACTTCCAATTTACTATCCGGATCAGACACACCAATACCCACACTGCCACCACCGAGGATTACATGACCATTACCAGCAGAGTTAGAAATAGTAAAGTTGTTGTCACTTCCACCAGCATAACCAACATACGCTTTTTGACCACTCGAAACACCATCTGGATAGTATTCGATGTAAGTATGATCTGTTCCAACCAATTGTAAACTTCCACCATTCCTATTCACTCTTATAATACCCTCAACATCAAGTTTTTCACTCGGTGTCTTCCCAATCCCAACCTTATCCGTTGAGGTGGATAGGTAGACCGAACCAGTTCCAGCCCCTGTCCACAAACCACTATCAGAGTTGACAGACGTGAGACCTGATCCATTACCAGTCAAAACACCTCCAAATGTTATGTTTGTGCCCACATTAACGTCTCCGTTCACGTCCAGACTAGCCGACGGCGACGCAGTCGTTATACCAACGCGGTTATTTGTAGTGTCCACAAAAAAGTGTGAGGTGCCCACTAATAAATTACTCGTAATATTAACCTTCCCTGAGAATGTTTGAACGTTAATGTCACTCATCTACATTTACTTTACAAATTTTCTAAACTTTCTAAACGCTTCGAAATGGAAGCGACAATATTTTCCAAGAGAGAAATTCTCACATTCAGTGTTTTCAAACGTGAATCGTCCAATATGGAACCTTTCAATGTTTGCACCTCTTTATCAATTTCTTGAAGTGCCGAAACTGTCATTGTGGTGACGATGTCTTTATCAAAGGATTTCATGTCATACACCTCGACATGTGTGAGTCGAACCACTGGTGGGAGAGTTCTTTCCTCGAGATCAACTGTAAAATTTTGGTCGTCTATGACTTCCTTAATTTTGAATTCTCCACAATCTGTGAAAATCACACGTCTTTTCTCGAATAAACCTTGGCATGGTGCGTCCAACTTCACGAGGAATGTCATCGTCTTTCCACTAATTGGTGTTGGTAGTTCCAAAAAGGACTGTGATTTATTTACCAAACCCTTCGAGTGTTTTTCAACGTCTTGTGGTATAAACCCATAGGTCATCTCATTTCCCACTAAACTTTTTTTAGGCTTCAATTCTCTCAAGACTTTTACATTTTCTTTCGCGTCTAAAGTTGAAACATTTCTATGAAGTCTTTCGTCTCTCCACATTATACATTACTGACATTTTAATAGCTGAACGTCTTTACCGCCGCTGCGTTAGCACCTTGGTGAATGGTATTTAGTGTGCCATTCGTCGCATCAGGTGTGATGTATTCGATGAATATGTTGTATAACGCGTCTGCGACAGAAGCTGTGCCGTTATTGATATCAGACGAGGGTTTAATGATAATCGCACCAGCAGTTGTTGTCACGTCGGGTGTGGAGTTCCAAGGGTTTGTGCTTGTATTACCAAAGACGGACACTGAACCAAGTTTCAGGTTGGGACTCGATCCACCAGCCCTGCTTCCACCACCAACTTCGAGAGACATGTTACTAAACTCCGTGGCGTCCTCCACTAAGTGAGCTACGATTTTCGCGTAAAAGATGTTGGACGAAAATGTGAGTTTGATGGCTGCATTAGCGGGTGTCGTTCCGGTAGGAATAGTCCCATTGTAACTGTAAAATTTCTTAGTCACCCCACCCGCGTTTACGATGAGACCATCCGTTACTGTAGCTCTGTTTGTCGTAAAACTTCCAGCGGCGGTCACGTTTTGGGATGCGTATATATTTCCAACCACATCCAACTGCTTGTTTGCGGCTGGAGTAATAGTGCCAATACCAACCCTATCGTTCACTGCATCAACATACAGTGTATTTGTATCTACAGAAAAATTACCTGAATCTGAAATTTGAGCCTTCTCTACGTTATTGATTCCAAATGAGATGACTTGTCCAGTTTTTGCGTTTATTTTCGTCTTTCCAGCGCTGTCTTGTTTGATGGCGTAATCTGTAGAGTTCATGTTATTTGTTTCTGCGAATGTAGCGTCACCGGTTGTTGTTCCGTCGTAACCAATTCTAGCTGTTCCGATATGAGAACTATGGTCCAATCCAGCAGAGGCGTATAGATCACCGCTATATACGTTACCGATAGCTCCAATACCACCAGAGACCACAAGCGATCCAGTGACATTAGAAACAGAAGCTGTGCTATCCGTCACTGTAAGCGCGCCTGTGTATGTCCCTGTTGTGCCCGAAATGGCACCACCACTGTAACTCGCACCGGTCACCGCACCGGTAAATGTCCCACCGACTGCGGAAATATCACCACTGAAATTCGCGGTAGCGGCTGTCAGTGTTCCGGTGAGTGTAGGGCTGTCAGATAAGACGACATTCGTAGTTCCTGTGCTTGTGGTGACACCTGTGCCTCCGTCGGCGACTGCCAATGTTCCAGTGATACTGGAAGCGGCAAGGTCGACAGCCACCTGTCCAGTTTCTATAACGAGACCACCATTCGTTTTGAGATCTACAGCCACCGTGGGCGTGGCGGATTCAGCAGCCGCACCGGTAGTTATACCATCACCCCCCACTAGAGACGCCACGTAATCCCCGGACGTGTCAGTTCCGAGAGTGACATCAGAAGCGAAGGACGAAACCTGTAGGTTCGACAGACCACCACCATCACCCGATATCAGACCAGTGGTGGCTGTGATTCCACCAGCCGCGCTCGTGATTGCCCCGGAAGCGTATACGTTACCCAATACATCGAGATTGGCTCCGGGTGTCTTCCCTATACCGACTTTCTTGTTTGTAGCATCGACAAGAATGGCGTTTGTGTTCACACTCAAGTTTCCTACTGTGTTTAGAACACCATTAATTTGAGCGCTAGTTGCGGTGAATCCAGCACTCGATAGGGTCCCAGAGAAGGTTCCCGTCGTGCCAGAAATGGCTCCACCCGAATAACTGGCACCCGTCACGGGTCCTGTGAAGGTGCCGTTAACACCAGATACGTTACCACTAAACGTGCCATCAATGGCTGATATAGAGTTAAAAGTGGTTGGGACAATATCAGCTGAGCCGTCAAAGGCTACACCACCAATCAACCTCGCAGTAGTTAGGGTAGCCGCGGAGCCAGTTGTGTTTTGGTTACCACCTGTATCTACGCCGGGGAGATTAATGTCAGCTGAGCCGTCAAAGGCTACACCACCAATCAATCGAGCAGTAGTTAGGGTGGCCGCGGAGCCAGTTGTGTTTTGGTTACCACCTATATCAACACCAGGGAGGTTGATGTCGGCCGAACCGTCAAAGGCGACACCACCAATCAACCTCGCGGTAGTTAGGGTAGCTGCGGAGCCAGTTGTGTTTTGGTTACCACCTATATCAACACCAGGGAGGTTGATGTCGGCCGAACCGTCAAAGGCGACACCACCAATCAATCGAGCGGTGGTGAGGGTAGCCGCGGAGCCAGTTGTGTTTTGGTTACCACCTATATCAACACCGGGTAGATTAATGTCGGTCGAGCCGTCAAAGGCGACGCCACCAATCAGTCTCGCAGTAGTGAGGGTAGCCGCGGAGCCCGACCACGTCCCACCAGAAAGTGTTGCCGTTCCATCTGTTATGCTAGCACCGGAGACCGCACCAGTAAACGTCCCGGTGGTGCCAGATACCGCACCAGTAAAGGTTCCAGCCACCCCAGAAACATCACTTGAAAACGTGCCAGTCGTGGCCGTAAGTGCCGCGACGTTGGCGTCACCGGATACGTCAAGCGCGACAGTGGGTGAGGTGATCCCTATTCCGACACGGTTATTCACACTGTCCACTTTGAGAGTGTTTGTGTCCACGTCCAGAGATTGTGTGATTGATAGATTAGCGACATCTATCCTACCGTTCACATTGAGATCGTTTTGAACTTTCAAGTCACCCAGTATATCTACGGTGATGTTATTAGAATCTGGTGCTATCGAGGAATCTGTGTGAGTATTTTGTGTATACCCCACAGACAAACGTTTGGGTGTTTCATCTCCGTGATGGATAATGGCGACGTTCTTATCTGGATAGTTCATCACGATACCAATGTCTAAAGCACTTTGTGTGTTACCATTTGCGATGCCGATGATGCGGTCTTCGACAACAAGGTCTGTGTTCTTTATTTCTGTGATGGTGCCATTCGAGAATTGCACATTACCTAGAACTTCGAGATTAGATGTGATGACCATCTTGTCCCCACTCTTGGTTATGGGTGAATCGATGAGAACATTGCTGGCTCCAACTATGGGAACACTATTTTCTGAGAGTGATTGGATTTGAACATTGGAAGCGGCTTTGAACGACGTCGTGGGATTATTAAATTCAATGGTATGTGGGGTTGTATTACCGAAACCGGTCACGAGTCTGAGTGGGGGCTCAGTTGCAGTTGATGCGGAAGAACCCGACTCGGTTATTTCACCCGTTGTTTTATCATACATGAGAAGCACAATTTGAGGATCGGAAAAATCCTCCCTGAATCGGATGGGTGAGAGATACACGGCTCCAGGATTGGTAACTTGCATTTCAGTATTACTGGCGTTGAAAACGATGGTATTTTCTGCCTGATCATCTAATGCGTATTTACCAAAACGGATTTTGGTGGATCTCTCCACCGTCGGCAAATTCTTAACCATTTAATATAGTCTGCTATTTTAATTCGCGTAAAGGAGTCCCGCCATTCCATTTTCGATACGTAGAATGTTATAGTTGACCGCGTAAATGGGGTGATTTATGGGCATACTTTCACTGACAATTTTCACAGATTCCAAGCGACTGAAATTGAGGGTTCCCGTTGGTTGTAAGGAACTCGTCGATAGGCAGAAGCAGTATAAAAAGAAATCTGGTGAAGTGACAAAATTTGTGTGATAGTAGTTCATGACATCTATGAAATGTGGTTTACCCCATCGAGGTGTGCACAAGTCGAGACCATTGATTGTTATTTTGACCTTATTGGTTGGAGATGTTAGGGCTCCGTCGGTCGTCGTGTCAGAGGAGGCGATATATTTCACTGGATGATTGAAGTACAATTCCTGTGTTGTGTGGTTGGACGGTATATTCTTTTGAACCTGTGTGATGAGGAGGTCATGTCTCCTAGAAGCGATGTTACCTCTCTCTTCGTTATCGAGATAGTAATAGTTGGCGAACATCTCGATGTTGTAGTTGGAAGCCTCACTCCCCCAATAGATACGAGCTTCGACGTTGTGATAATTCAGAGCCACTAAGGGAAGGGCACACTGAGGTCCTTCACAGAAGAAGAAGCGTAGAGGGTAGAAGTATGAACGAGCGCTCACACCTGGGTGAGTGCCATTCGCAGATTTGGAGACGTTTTGGGCGAAGGTATCGATAGCGATCTTTTCAGTGAACACAGAGTCTTGTGTATCTATCACAGATCCGCCGATGAGAAGCTCGACTTTGTCGATGATCCGGTCCCATCGCTGACTGTCGAGGGCCTTTGTTGTATCATCTAGGGTCAGATAAACATAACCTAGAAGATCACCAGAACGTTCAAATTGAACACTTGACATGGAATTATTTTTCACTGCTCCATAAATCGTTTGTTTTTCAATGGACTGTGAAAAATTAGAATGTCTCTTGAAAGTGGAACTAAAAAACGATATCTCCGGTTTACCAATGATATATTTATCCTGAGCACCGACGGCGATAAGTTGAGTTATGCCAGCAGACATCGTTTGTTACTTTTAAATGAGAAAAATTACAAATTGGGTTTCATACACGTGAATTTCAGGACGAGAAAGTTGGGGGTACCCGTGGTATTGGGTGTAATCAGATCACCGGCTTGGTTATAGATATTTACGGTGAAGCGACCAATCTGACGAATGGGGGTGATATATTGTGTGCTCACATCGTATTCATCCTTAAAATTGTTGATGTGGTTTCCGGTGCCTACAGTGGTGACATCAGAAATGAGGCTCGCAAAAGCACCCTTCACGTTACCAATTGTGCCAGCACCGTTCAAGGTTCCAACCGCCCTGTCGTTGAAGTTGCTGTCCAGCTCTTTGATGGAAATGTAAATATGCTGGTTAGAAGCCTTCGTGTGAATGTGAGAAGCCACGAGTTTAGCCTGAACAACATTTTTCAGGGGGTTTTCGAGATAGCATGTAAAACTATTGGCACTGCTCTGCCCGGTAGAATCAATAGTTATCGTGTGATACTCGTAATTAAGATCTGGGATGGGAAGAACCATTTATATATGCTTAGATTAAAGATCCACCGATTCCCCCGGAGATGGAGTAACCGGCGTGATCACCTACGAGACCCTGAACACCACAGACCCCACCAGGTGTGAGAGACTTTGTGTAAGGGCTACCGTTGGGTGATCCAGGAACGCAATCCTCGCGGTGCTCGAGATCGAAGATGGACTTCTTACTGATGGCGTTAATGGTGATTGGCCTGGGCTGGTAGTTGCTCGACCTACCCTGAATGATGGTCAGAACACTGATGAGCGACATGAGGACCACAATGTACATCAAGGCGTTGCGGTTGGTCTTATTGAGACTGAACATTTACTATATGATTATATTTTTTTAAAGTGCGTTAAAGATATTTTTTTTAGTTTCTTCATAGAGAGTAGATGGACGAAGATATCATTCTTGATAGAGGACATACTACTGTTATGAAATTGGATGCTGATGAGCAGGCGCTCATGGATGAGATTGAAATATCTGTGCCACAACCCAGACGTGTTCCACGTCCTCAAAAAAGTGCTTTTGGGTCGCACCCCCCTGTGCAACATCAGGAAGCTATGGATGCTTTCGTGAACCCCAACAAACAGTCCGCCCCGGCGCAACCCACTCAGACTGAAGAGATTGATTATGGTGAGGATGACGTAGCCTTCGATGACGACGACATGGGCTCTCCAGGAATACAGGAGGAGAAACCTTCTAGTGGGTACACTTCTATCGACGAGGAGAAGTCTGATCTTCTCAACAAACTGGCTCGCCTAGAGAAGAAGGGTTTCGCTGTGAACAAGCGTCTCACCGCGTATTCCAACATTGAGGAACTTCGCGCTGAGGTGAAGAGAATCACTTACAGCATAGACGTTGAGCAGTCGATCCGGTTCTCCAGGCGTATGCTGGTGGCCTGTGTGACTGGTCTCGAGTTTTTGAACAAACGTTACAACCCCTTCGAGGTTCAATTGGAGGGTTGGTCAGAATCAGTAATGGAGAACGTAGACGACTACGACGGCGTCTTTGAGGAGCTATATGTGAAGTATAGATCCAAGGTCAGCGTCGCTCCCGAGGTCAAGCTCATCATGATGCTTGGTGGTTCTGCGATGATGTTCCACTTGACGAACAGTATGTTCAAGACTGCCATACCGAACATGAACGACGTGATTAAGCAGAACCCTGACCTTGTCAAGAACATGATGCAGGCTGTACAGAACACGACAAGGAACCCCGGGGAACCTATGCCTGAACCACCTATCGGGGGCACGGGGAACTATGAGATGAAGGGACCGGGGTTGGACATTTCCAGTTTGATGGGTGGTGTCATGATGCCACCTCCACCCCCTATGAATACAAACTTGAGGGCGAACCCCACCCCAACGATCGAGGAGGAGGATGACGAGTTCTCCGACATCGTCTCTATTTCAGGGGAGTCCACTGGGGGTGAAGTAAAGGAGGTGAACGTCGACCCCTCCAAACCCAAGAGAACTCGACGAAAAAAGAAGACTGAAATAAATCTCTGAAGTATATATAAATGATAGCGTATTGTCCGCTGGAGGAATTGGAACCTCCCCCTCGACAACAGGTCGTTGTCGAACAAGCCAAGCCCCAGGCTCCGGTTAAGGAGATGGGTGATGAAGACACAGAATTGAATTACGTCATCATAGCGTTCATAGTTGGCGTGATCATGTTAGCCGTCTCTGATTCTATCAGGGCGTAAATGGTAATCTACTTTGGGGTTTTCCCTCATGGTAAATTAATCATACACTTACCTTTTGGGAAATTATCTTTTTTCTCCTCCACGTGTTTTCCGTGGATTTTGAATCCACCGTTTCTGTATACTTTTGTTCGTTTGTAATACATAGCTGAAAAGATTGACCATGGGTCGTGGATGTCATATATGTGGGGGTTGTTCTTTTTTCCTTTCGTCTCTCTCATGATGCGTCCAATACTTTGAGTGATGTCAGACTTTGGGGACGCCAAAATTACAGTGTCCAACGTGGGAATGTCTAGACCCTCGTGGGCTTGACTGAATGTGGCAAAGATGATCTTCTTCTTCGAGGATTCTTGAAGATCCGCTTCTTTCATGCCACCCATATACAGTCCAGATGTTTTGGGAAAACATTGGTGAAGAAGTTCACAATGCAATCTCCTGTCACTAAGAACGAGTAGCTGTCGAGTCCCAGCTGAAGCCTTCTTCACCAACTCAACCAACATCTTGTTCCTGGCTCGATCCTCGACCAAATATGTGATCATGTTGGGCATTGAAATCTTACCATTTCTCATAGAGGGTGGGGGATTTTTATAGTTTGGAGAGTCATAAATCACAGGGAACACCTCGACTTGCTCTTGATTCTTTCTCTCAACAGCGAAGAATGTTGGACCCATGAACCAATGTAGAACCTTCGTGAGGCCATCCTTCCTCTCAGGTGTCGCGGAAAGGCCGTAAATATGTTTGGGACACATTTTGAATAAACTCTGACTAAAAACTTTGGCACAAATGTGATGAGCTTCGTCAACGATGAGTGTTCCAATACTGTCGAAGTCGTCATAGGAATATTCTTTGAGGGAAAGAGATTGGAGCATGGCAATCACAAAATCACACTGAACTTCCCTCTTATCCTGTTGCACAATCCCTATCGTAGCTCCTGGACAAAACTGTTGAATTCTCTCTTTCCACTGATCAGCGAGAAACTGTTTGTGTACGATGATCATGGTGCGATACCCAAGTTTACAAGCTATGGCCAGGGATACCGTCGTTTTGCCATAACCACATGGTAGAGATAGGACACCGTGCCCTGCCTTAATTGCGGCATCAAGTGCTTCATTCTGGTGAGTAGCGTCTCGGAGTTGTCCGGAGAAGCGGGTGGTGATTCTCGCTGGCTCCGGTCGTGTGTCGTGCTTTGGTGCCCCCAATTTATCAGTTCCGTAGAATCTTGGAACGCAGATTCCATTCTTAGTTGTTCTGAAAACTTTGAAAGGCGGTGGAGGAAATCCAAAGTCCCCATTTACGATAGGTCTTACAGTGAGTTCCTTTTTAAAATTACCCAAGTCAACTTCACCTGACTTAATAATGTATCCACTTCTGGTCAGGGATCCCATATTTACTTATTTAAAGACTTGAAACTTTAATTGACTATATGCCGGTCGTAAACATTGACGAAAACATTAAGAAGATTTCCCTAACCATCGAGCAGATGACACAGGAGGTATTCAGGCTGCAGGGTATGCTCCAGACCTTTAGGGACTTGAAGAAGGGTGGTCTTGAGACTATTGACCTTCCCAAGGATCCTTCTCAGGTCAAGGACGAGGAGCTCGAGAAGATCGAGGAAGAGAGCACCCAGGAGAAGCCCGAGTAATTTTCAACATTCCAAACTCCCTTAAATTCTACATCCACTTCTATAGCGTCTCCCTTTATTAGAGATTGAATGGGACGTCCCTCGACGTTGCACATCACTCTCCTATAACGGAACGGAATCTTAACTTTGAGAAGAGTGCCATCGAGGGGGTCATCTACATTTTTGTTCGTGATGAGATGTTTCTTTGATGTGTGCATTCTTTCAATAATCTGACAAACATTCATAGGGACTGTTACCCTCAAATATTTCTTATTATTGAAATCATACATGGGTTCATATACTCGAGCCAAGAACTTCATAGATTCTTGTTACGATAGATTAGAATTAAAACTATAAGTAAAACAAACGAAATAGTCAACACCTGGGAAAGAAGTAATGGTTTCAATGGCTGACGAGTTCCGAAATATTCATGACTGACAGTTCTGGACACTTCGATGGCAGCTTCGATACTAGAAAAGGGTGTATTCCTGGGTGACATCATGCCGCAGAGGATAACCTTTGGACATTTCCCCATAAAAGGGACCTGTCCATGTAAACCCAAAACGCCCGAAGATTGTGAAAATTCCCACTTCTCACCGTTCCACTCACTACCCCACCCGATCCTGATATCCTTTGGTGGAGGCAAACCCAACTGATGTATCACTTCTCTCTTGATGACATCAGGTTCACTTGCTAAGATTTCTTTGGACAGATCACACAAAACACACGACACCGTGTTTGAACCTGGCAAGTTTGAGACGAGGATATTCCACTTTGTATTGACGAGTGTTTCAAACTCGTCACCCGCGTGCACGTATTCGTCATAATCGAGAAGAACACATATAGATCCATACGTCGCACTTCGTATTTTCTTCTCGGCGTCTGAACCCCAATTGTCACCGATGAGTTTGAGGGCTGGGCTGTTGTCTATACATAAAAACAACATTCCATCACCTATGGTGGTGTTGTCACTGAATGTGGCTTCGTATCCGTCGTCCATATATCTCACATTTGTGAGTTCCACCCCAAAAACAAAGTTGACACCAATCTGTAAAAGTTTTTCTTCAATGGCGTCATTCATCATCTTACCCGAAACTTTTTGAGTGTACATATTTGAAAAGACGACATGATCAACGGTCTTGACGAATTCAAAAACTGACATATGACCCCACGTGACACCATCGATGTTGATTGGTAAGTGTTCCATGATTTTTTTACCAGCTTCGGAAAGTTTCGTGTCGAGCGCTTCTTTCAGTGATATTGTCTTGTATTTCACTGGTTGAACTGTCGCCCTGAAAAACAAATCAATTAGGGTGATGTAATCTTTCGGTTCAAAATTCTTCACAAGGAACTGATAAAAATCCGGTTCAACCCTTTCGAACAAATCATTCCATTCGAGATCCATCTCTTTCAGGAATGATTGTGTGTTTATGAAACCCCTGTCGAAAAGGGCTCTGTGAGCGTGGAGATCTCTGGTTTCTAAATCAGGCTCCCACCAAGAACCCCCACCTGACGTTTTTCGTTCATATACGGTGACGTCATGATCACCCGATCTCATGATCTCCCAAGCCAGTGAGAGGCCAGTGGGTCCAGCACCGACAATATGAATCTTCATTCTATATATAACTCACAAATTAAATGAATCCGGTTCTCTGACGTTCCTCGGGGGTCTTGAGTAGATACATGATGACCAGGAATATAACCGTCGATAGGAGGGCATACTCGATATCACCAGTCGCACTGAAGGCTATCGCCATCAGGGAAGCGAGGCGAAATGCCTTGTTGTCGAAAAGTTTCCCGAGTCTCTCAGGGATCTTAATGGCATTAGGGGCGAACAATCCTTGATACAAGATGATGAGGGAAAGGATGAGTGGTTGTGTTTTGATAAAAACTTCAGCTGGTTTTGTTACTGGACTAAAAAGGTTTTTAACCCCTGTTGTCATATTGTTATATTATACTTATAGAAAAAAGTATAGACCTAAAGTAGGAATATGTTGTGTATACTTAACCAAGCTCCAGTAGGTAAACCGCCACCACCAAAGTTATCTTCGAAGCAGAAGTTGAAAACATGGAAGTTTGCCACCAAATATGTATGGAAGGAACGCTTTTCAGATGACAAGGCGGAACTTGGGAGGTGGACCAAACAGGAACTACTCGAACTTGGACCAACATTTGTAAAATTAGGACAAATAGCTTCCACCCGTGGTGACTTGTATCCACCAGAGTTTACACGAGAACTTGAATCTCTTCAAGATAACGTTCCACCATTTGACTATAATCTAGTCAAAGATGGTTTGAACATGGACATTTTTAATCATTTTGAAGAGACTCCTTTCAAATCTGCCAGTATTGGTCAAGTTCATAAAGCTGTGCTAAAAAATGGTAAACATGTTGTTGTAAAATTAAAAAGACCCGGCATCTACGAGACTATGGAATCTGACACGAACACGGTCAGGGAAATCTTAAAGTTTTTCCAAATGATAGGTGTTGACACAGGGAACAGCTCAGACTTTGTTCTCAACGATTCGATACAATATCTCCTAGGAGAAGCCGACTACCGACAGGAGGTTGATAACGCTATCAAATTTAGAAAGTCCCTGAGAAATGTTGATTGGATCAAGATACCCCGTGTATATAAGAGGTATTGCACCGATGAAATGATTGTGATGGAATATGTACCAACAGATAAGATAACTGAGATCAAAGACAAGAAGATCAATAAGAAGAAAGTATGTGAAGCGCTTGTAAATTCGTATGTAATTCAAACCATGGAAAGTGGTCTTTTTCACGCTGATCCCCACCCGGGTAACTTGGGTGTCTCTAAAGATGGGAAACTGGTATTCTACGACTTTGGACTGTTAATTAAGCTGAGTGAGGAACTTCAGCTCGGGTTCAGTGACCTGTTCGTTTGTATCATCAACCGAGACACGAAAGGTATTGTGGACATCCTCATCAGACTGGGTGTTATTGTGCCAACATCATCGGATGTGTCTGACATTGAACTCTTTTTTGAGAACATTCTCGGATATCTCCAAACTCTTGATGGAGGGGCTATCATGAAGGACGACCTTGCCATTGAACTCGCCATGGAGAAACCCTTCGTCGTTCCTACCAGTTTTGTCTATCTAGCAAAGTCATTTTCACTGATTGAAGGAATTTGTCTCCAACTGGATCCAGACTTCAATTATTTCACATACCTCGAACCGATGATCCAACAACAATTCATCGACTCGATCGACATAAATGAGATTATCACGAGAACAACGGAGATTCCATCTAAAATTGGGAAGATAAGCTCGACTGTTCTCGGCCTTGAGAGGTCGAGAGCATCGATGAGAAGGTCGATGGTCAAAACGCGACAGGAAATACGAGTCGTTCAGTATAGCGTGATTTGCGCCCTCTTAGCTGAGAGGTTTAATGATACACCGATAGCGGCGATGTTAGTTGCTTTTGCCATGTGGATCACTTTTCGTAAAGATCGATCGATTTAGGTTTGGCTTTGGTTTTAGTCTTAGTTTTCTTGAAAATATCCTGATGCTCCTTGAAGATTTCCTTGACACGTCGCTGTTCGTCACGAGCGATGTCACCAATCTTATCCTTGATTCGATCAACCTCGGAGCTTCTCTGCTTCTGAATTTTCTTACCAACCTTCTTGAAATCATCAGTCTTTGTGAACCAAGTGGGGGATGTCGTAATAGCGAACATTTCGTTTGTTGTACTCTAAGGAAATTTAATTTTTAACCGTTTTAATTTTTCCTCAAATTCTCTACGTTCCCCTGGTGAATCAATAAGTTTACCAGTGTTTAAAGATTCAATCTCAGGTCCCGTAAGCTGCATAGAGTTGACTCTAAAGTCCATGAACGCCTCCATCGTCAGAGGGACGAGAGGTTGGATCAGATCGTATATAGCCGTGGCATACTCTTGAATTTCCTTCTGTGCGTGGTGATCCATTCTCAATTGCAAGAAATGCATCAAGTTGTGAAGATCCATCTTCCACACAAAAGAAGTATACGTGGATTGTGGTAAAACACCTCGAGCCTGCTCCCTGCATACCCCCTTTTCGAGAAGCTGTTCGTAAAGCTTGAAGGCGTCCTTGTATTGAGATGACAGCGCACCTTTCAATTCTTCACCTATGTCGACAGTCCCTTCAGAACCCTGGTGGTTCACCACGGATTGTCCACGTAGGATCTCCGGTTCGTAATATTCTTCATCAACGATGGAGTAACGCGCAGACATTTCATTCACGGATGCGGTCCTGTGCCGAAGCCATTGTCTCGCGATATACAGTGGCGCTTTGATCCTAAATTTGAAAACCACCAACTCAAGTGGGGACGTATGCCAGTTTCTCACGAGATACCTGATAAGACCCCTATCACCCCTTGTCGTCTTTGTCCCCGTCTGGTAACTCACGCGAGCTCCATCGACGATAGCCTTATCGAGATTCTCTCGAGGCATGTGATCCACGAGCTCAACAAATCCATGATCCAAAACTTTCTTCATTGTACACATCTATCCGTTTATTTCTTTAATCAGGTCACCGAGATTGGTGAAATATCTCTTTAGGTCCTTCATGAATCTTTTATTATTCTCCAAACACTCACACTCAGGTTTGTTTAGATATATCCAGGCGAGATTTGACTTTGAGTATTTGGTCCTCTTTTGATTTTCGTTGGGACGACGAGCTATGAGTTTTGTTGTTTTCTTTTTAGATTTAGGGAGCACCTCAATCCTGTTCACGAAGCTGAGTGCTTGCATCACAGTGTCTGCGAGGTCATCCTTTTTCTTGGACTTTTGGAAAACTTCCAACCAATCTAAGTTTGTTGGTCCATCTCTGATGAACTCTTCACATCTCTGTATGGAAACCTTTTTCCTTTTATTATATTGAGCCTTACCCGGGCCTGCCACATCTGGAATCTTGTGACGAGCGTCATACAGGATTGTTTCCGCTTTTGGACATCTGATGATGAAGTAGGCGTGAAGGAAATGCATGACAGATATCATCTTCTTGTTACGATCGGGTTGTTTCTCTATGAGAATCGTATCCGCTGTCAGAACCCATGGTCGAGCGTCTAAGTGGTCTCTCAAAGATACGTAGATCCCGTTCTTATGTTCAGGTGGTATACCATCGACATCCCACTGCTCGACACGGTTATGCTTTTTGTCATTCAGTAGACACAGCGCCAAATTCCTTATACCCACATCAATGCTGAGTATCATTAGTATAAAGAAGAAATATCTCTTTAAACTAGGATGAAGTGTATAGCGCATAGGGGATACTCTAACATGTTCAAGGATAACACGATTGAGTCCATACAAGGTGCTATCAACAGGGGATATGACGGGGTTGAGATTGATGTTCAATTATGTTTAACTGGTGAATTGATACTCTTTCATGATCTGTACGATGGTGATGAATTCATCTCAAATTTATCGATAGATGAAATACGGACACGTGGGATCATCACACTTCAAGACGTCTATGATAAAATCCCCGAAATTGAAGATACTTTAGTCATCTTGGACATTAAAGGTTCAGATTTACGGGTTGTTCAAAAACTGATTGACTTTTTCGAGCACAGGAAAACGGATGATGTCTACTTTTGTAGTTTCAACAGGAAGATCGTGTACAATTTACCACACTCCCTGAACAGAGGATCGACGTTCGAGACCGTTTTCCACGAGACTGAATACGACCGGGTAACATCTGGGCTAAACGTTCTCATCGTGCATTGGACGTGCTTGGATCACACTCTGATCTCGTATTGTGAGAGGAAAAACATACAAGTGTATACTTATACACATAAAGAAGACAAAGAGCTTGAATACATGTATAAATATAATGTCGATGGAATTATCACAAACGGATTCTAATTACTTACGAGCCAGCATAGCCATCATAGCCGGGTCCATACCACCCTTCTTCGACATCATCATCATCATCATCATCATGACCATCGACACGGAAGATGCTATCGCAGAAGGGATGAAAGGTCCGGCCATGGCCATAGCCGCACCAGCACCTATACCCTCGGCTCCAGCGGCCACACCGCCACCTATACCCTCGGCCGCATTCCCAATACCGGTCCCGATACCCTCAGCCGCGTCTGCAACAGCTTCACCGGCACCTTGGGTTTTAGACTCTGTTGTTTTTTCCAAATCTGTTGAGAGGTCAGCTTCCTGGACAACTTCCTGAATGATCGTGGACACCTTTTTCCCAAGCTGTTCAGATACAAACTTGATGGCTAGGTTCTGATCGATTGGGCATTCGGTTTGAGAAGCGAGTCGCATCATTTCAAGAGTTGGTGGGAATCCCAGATCCTTCAAAACGGTGAACCCGAGGGGATCTTGCACTAAATTTTCGATCTTCATTGTCTGATTTGCCACAATTTCAGTTCTAATTTCGTTGATGACTTCGTTTGTGAGCTCCGTATTCATTCTATTTGTTACATTGGTTTTGATTTCGGTGTAAGCATCTGTCTCAGATCCACCACTCATGACATCACCAAAACCACTTTCAGAGCTTGAATTTTCTGTCACAGCCTGATCGAGATTAGTTGCTATCATTGAACTCAGGTCGGTTGCGTCGCTTTGTTCAAATTCTGCGAGAACTTTGACATCTACAGTTGCTGTTTGATTGATAGGCATTCTACAACTGAGAGCCTGCACACCCTTCAGGTCCATCACCTGGTTTGCTATAACACTAGAATTGGTCATATTTCTTGAACTGTTGATTGCCTTGAAAACGTTTTCGTTCACGACAGAATTTTCAATGACAGTTTCGGATTTGGCCTTACTACCACCTCCACCCATTTGATTTCTACTGAGAAAAAAAATCCTGTTTTAAAGTAAATGAAACTTAACAATGTTATTTTTGTTCTAGCCATAGTCGTAATTTCTGTATGGATGTTCCAGTTGTATCGGAACAGGTGCTTCAATGTGGAATACTACTCCGGTATTGCGGAAGGTCTCGAGGAACGTATCAACAATTCTGAAAAACCTTTAAATTCCATATACGTCATGAACATCTTCAACCACCTCACAGATGATGAGAGCATTATTCAGGAAGCTTATAATAGTGCTGAAATGAACGACCGTAACACTCTATACATTTTATTACAGAATGTCAAGAAAGAAAATAAGAACGTCAAAGACAAATAAAATATCGATACATACTAAGCATGTTACTCTTATCAGTGGTCATCGTGGCTATCGCAGTTTTGCTATTTTATGTCAGGAGGGAGACATATGTGGATATAAGGCACACTAGGGAGCAAGCTTTAAATTTGATAGACAACGCCGAAAAGCAGGGTGGCTTTACTAAAAGTGAAATAGAAAGATTGGAAAAGTTATTAGACCCCGTGATGAAAAGAAAGAAAAAGATTTTGAACGCTGTCCTTGATTATGCTAATCAGGGCAGGTTCAAAGATACACGAGAGATTGTTGACCTCTACTTCAGTCCCTTGTTAAGATAAAAATATTCGAATAAAGTAATGAAGAACATTGAAGTATCCCTTCTGTTACTCTGTATTATCATTTTGGTGGGTGTTTTACAGAAGCATGTCAAAAACGAAAGTATCGATAGAAAGATAAGCGCTGTAAAAAAATTTATGAATTAACCGAAGAGAAAAACCCTAGAACGTATCTTTCACCCTTTGTAACAGTTGTTACTCCGTGTAAAAGTTCACTTCCTTTGTAGTGCACAGCATCTCCCTGTCTCAGATTGAGAACAGGTATATTTGAACAGTCGTTAATAAATGTTTCACGTTGTCTGATATTCATATCACCCCCATGCTGATTGAGTATCTTCTCTGTGTCATTTTTATTAAAGATGTATAGATCCCCACCCTCAAAATCCTTTTCATCAGACAAAAGTATATTGACCGTAGTGGCTGCGTCAATACTGTTATCGAAGTGCATAATGAGATCGTTTCGGACACCAGTATTGTAACGCCTGAGAAAAGCGTAGTTCAGGTGTAATCCGTGTTTGGATGCGAGTGGTAGATAATACTCTTTAACAAGATTCCATAGCTCGTGATTGATCGGTTTTGACTGCCCGAACAGGGGAATTTCTTGCATGGGGAGATCATCTACTTCTTCGGGGGTCTCTAAGAATTTGTATTTTTGTGATACTTCAATAATCTTTTCACAGTCACTTTTTGGTATCAGGTTTCTGTGAAAAGTTTTGCATGAATCTTTCCTAAAAAATAGGTATACGACCAGTGTGAGAATACCCACTAAGATCAGGAACATCACTATATTTACATCAGGAAAAAAAATCCTCATTTAATTTAGTAATGTCAGTGGATATATATTCACAGGCCTATCACAGTAAGTGGTTGGGGGATTCTTCATGTAGACGTCACGATTGGGAGAGTGATGAACATGGTAAAGACGGAAAATGGGTCATGCGACACAAGAAAGGTAGACATTGTGACATGTGGGGGGGCAACTGTAAATACAGACACTGGCACTATAATACGAAAGTGGATCAAAATGGGAACTTAGAAGAGGTGGATAGAAATTACGATCCTTACCCAGATTGTGTAAGATATCAACCTGACACTGAGGATGGTGGTCATCCGTGTATAGGTATTGGTGAATCGGAGTTAATTATTGATTCATCCGTCGGTCAGGACTTTGATGAGGGTGCGGATTACGGTTTGAAATGTAAAGTTGACAAAGATGACATCCTCACATTGATTCAACAATATGGAGAATCAGACAAGTTACTCGCTCCATCTGTGATCGGTAGTGCGAATCAGCGGGTAAATTTTCTCGAACAGATTTTATTTGGAACAGTTACAAAGTCTGGTAAAAAAGCTGGTGGTGATGGGTTCTGTTTCGACTCAGCTAATTTAGACGCGGTCGTTGGGGTTAGAGGTGAGACGTGTTATGAATTGATTCAGGCTCTTGTAAACAAAGAAACCGTAGATGACCTTGGATATGACTACTGCACGAAAAACCGTGAAGATATCAGGTGTGCTTGTATAAACGTAACTGGTTTAGATTTTTTGGAACGTTGTAAACAGAATCCCACTTGGGCGGGTTGTGCACAAATCCTCCAAAAGGCTGCTGATGTAGAGACCCTACTTTGCCCATTTGGATCTGAAGAACCATGTCCAACCTCTGATGCGTATGGTGGTAACCCAGACTGTCTCGCACCCGGGATATGCACCGGCACCCAAGTTGGTTTGGATGATGCCAACAAAATGTTTAGACCTAGAGAGGGATTACCATCTTGCAATGTTGATTTACACGTCTGTAATCAGCTCATGTTTGTCGATGACATCTCAGCTATCGGAGACCTAGAGATCAATCAATCTTGTAACATTGATGTGGACGGGATTTTGCGCGAAGAAGCTGCATTAGATGCTGGTATCGAGGCTGCCAAAGAAGCTGAGAGATTGTGGAAGGATAGTGAATTTGAGAGGCAGAAAGCTCGACAGGCTAGAATGGCTGAATACGCCAAAGAAGCCGATCGAATCCGCGGTGAACTCACGGATGCTCAGGCGGATGATCGGGACGCCACGCGAACCCTTCTCGGTCAGCTTGTAGCCCATAGGTCTGCGAATACACAGAAACGAATAAATGAGAGAATGGCGTGGGAGAACAAATTCAAATCTGACGACGCCAAGCGAGCTTTCGAAAGGGAGCAATATGAAGCCAGTAAAATCGCGGGTATGGACCCCAAAACGATCACTTTCTTCGCTGTTGGATTATTCTGCTTGATATTTCTGATAATTTTCGCAGTAAAAATGTAAATCTATAGTAATGAAGACGAGTTTGATATTTGCATTCCTTTTACTTATACTTGTAGGTGTTTTGTACAGATACACTGAGAGATATGAGTATGATAAACCAAAATTAAAAAAGAATGAAAAAATCTCCAAGATTGTGAAGGAAAAAAACATTACACAAGAAGATCTAGATCTAGTGAAAAAGGTATTAAAGAGATGAAATAAAATTCATGTATGTGGTGTTGGTGGTGTTGTCATCCATTTGATGGATCACCCCTACAATTACCTTATAGACATGACGACAGGCGAAACACTTTTACAACGACGGGTAATTTTTGTTCTTGGAGTTGTATGAAGTCTTATGCGTTAGATAAGTATGGTGTGAATAGGGGTGGAATTATTTGTGGAAACATCATAATGATGAGACGGCGAATGTATAACCAGTCGGGTCATGTGAAACCTGCCCCTTCTAGATACAGCCTCGATGTATTTGGGGGTAATATGACGATAGAAGAGTTTCGCAGAAATCAAACGATAGATACAGTCGAAAAGAAGGAAATTGTTTCAAAACCATACAAAGATAATATAATACCCTTTGTTTCAAACACGAAAAAGATGGATGAAATAAAGAATGCTAATTCTAACAACAACGCGCTAAAGCTAAAGAGGAATAAACCATTGAAAAGAAATCATAATAACCTTGAGTCAGCTCTGGGTCTTATCATCACCCCCAAATCCTAAAAGTCTTTTTTGTTTAGCAGTAGGTATAGAACGTGGTAAATTATCTGTTTTTCTGCTATGAACCCATTTTTCACCGTCGTGTGCCATCCAACATATGTCATACCTCTCTATCATTTTCCTACACAAAACACAGGGTAATGATATAGCGTCTCCATGTATGTTTTGTCTAAATACGACCAGGTGTCCATGCTTTCTATGTAGCCAAGTTGTGAATTGGTGTGGCTTATATCCAGACTTTAGACATGCGTGATATAACCTCCGTATCAACTGTCTCTCTGCACACATATGACTATTACTAAGGACAGAGGGTCCTTTGGACATGAAACTTGTCACTGTACAGTATTTCATACTTGACAGTTTAAACAAGATTCACCTTTGTACACAAAATCACACTTTTCACATTCACTTAGGACCTGAATTCTCTTTTTTGAGACCAATCCTTGTGAAAAACGAGTGAGTTCCTTTACTGTGTATATTCCGTACTGAATCATAACCTCCAGAGAAGGAAATCTCATGTACTAAGAGTACTCATCTTATCCTTAATTGAAGCACTGAAGACATTTTGGTAGCTGACCCTTCAGCTTAAGCATAGAAGCAAAGCCGTCTATGATAGGGGGAACCATCGTTTTCAAGATGATTTCAAATTCACTATCTTTATCACCCTTGTCGATTTGTTCGATGAAGTGGTTGAGAACACCTATGACGAGTTTCTTCTTCTGAGGCCCAAGGAGTTTCTTAAATTTAGCGGTTTCCATCATGAGGCGGGTGATGATAGGGGGGAGGTCTTCCTTTGTGATACCATCGTCGACATATTCGGTTTGAAGTTCTGCGATAGTCTTGAGTAGACTGTCACTGTCGATCTTTCCAGCAAACTTTTCTAAAAATAAATCCATATATAGTACAGATACAAAATAAAAATGGATTTGAATGAAATAATATCCAGCGTAGCCTTCGGTATCGGCTTTTTACAGATGTATGACCAGGTCAAAAGGCATGAGGAGAGAGTTGACGAGATTGTGGATAAAAAGATGCTCTATATCGCGTTGAT
>Ga0209136_1000783_pt1 | contig 22417 bp, 18 predicted proteins | sample SaaInl0LU_22_DNA_FD_184640 | JGI IMG/M metagenome (GOLD analysis project Ga0209136, IMG submission 184640) | Marine microbial communities from expanding oxygen minimum zones in the Saanich Inlet - ESP_90LU_22_DNA (SPAdes) (version 2) | ecosystem: Environmental > Aquatic > Marine > Intertidal... | reverse complement strand
CTGTAATCATTACTATCCAGGCCGGATTGATTCGCGTAGGCCATTTGGCGAATCTGAAGGGTGTGTAGGCTTCGGCCAACGCGGTACTTCACATGTCCGGTCAGGGCTCCTAATTGGGACTGGGTCAAGGTGGCTGACGAGTCCAAAGGTGTGTATCCCAATCGATAGTCTTCCCAAATGAGCGACGAACTTCTATCTGAATTCCACCATTGGCCTTGTAGGCCGACTTCTAATCGACTGGATGGCTTATATCGATACTTGAGATGGAGACGACTGGATTGGTCTCCCACTAAATACTGGTAGCCTTGATCGCCAAAGACTTGCCCATGTACTACCCAGCCATGTTGATTCGATTCCCCTCGGCTATCGGACACAGCAAAACGCAGTGCCCCTCGGCCGCGGGGTTGGTCCCACCAGCCCAGGCTGCGCATCTTGGGCTTGTCATAACACTCTGCCATGGTGGATACGCGTACGCGCAAATTTTGGCTTGGCTCCCAGGTGCGTAAATGAATCACCCCATTGAGTGCAGAACTTCCATACAAACTAGACGAAGCGCCTTTCACCACCTCAATTTGTTGAACCGCTTCCATGGGCATGGCATTCCATAAAACGCCACCGGCATCCGGGCTCAAGGCAGGCAAGCCATCCACTAAAACCAGCACCCGGGATCCCGCACCTAAACTCCAACCACTCCCAGATCGGATGTTTGCTTGTCCGTCCTGTAATGTCACGCCTGGAGCCATTTGGATGACCTGTTCTACGCGGGCGTTCGCTTTTTCTTCCAAAACGCGAAGGGGTAAAACATCCACGCTTACGGTTGTATTTTCAACCCGTTGTTCTGTACGAGAGGCTGTGACCACGGTAGACTCGAGCAGAACCACGGATGAATCAGGGCCTGAACTGAGGCTTAGGCCAGCCCAAAGTCCTGAAAGAAAAACAGTTGAAACGCTTAACATAGGCATCACTTTATACCGAAAAGTATGAAAACCATCTTGGTTACCGGCGCAAGTTCCGGATTCGGCAAAGCAACTTCTATCCGATTTGCACAGAAAGGCTGGAATGTTATCGCCTGGGCACGACGCATGGAGCGCATGAGGGACTGGCGGAATGAATTGTCCACAGAGATTCAAAACCAGGTCTTCCTCCAAGAAGTCGACGTCCGAGACGGGGATGCGGTCACCGCTGCCCTATCTGCCTTGCCGCATAACTTCCAAGCCATTGATGTACTGATTAATAATGCAGGGTTAGCCGCCGGAAAGGACCCTATTCATGAAGCATCCATGGACGATTGGGAGCGCATGATTGATACCAATCTCAAAGGTTTGCTCTACGTAACCCGTGCCGTTAGTCCTGGAATGGTCACACGAAAGTCTGGTCATATCATTAACATTGGCTCCATCGCAGGCAAAGAATCCTATCCTGAAGGCAATGTCTACAATGCCACCAAATTTGGCGTGGATGGCTTAACGCGAAGCATGCGCATGGACCTGGTGCACCATGGGATTCGCGTCAGTCAGCTGTGCCCAGGGATGGTGGATACGGAATTTTCTCAGGTCCGATTTCACGGGGATCATCAAAAGGCAAAATCGGTGTATCAACACATGCAGCCCCTCACGGCAGAGGATATTGCCGATACCTTGGACTACATGATTTCTGCGCCACCCCATGTAAATATTGCAGACGTGTTAATTCTCCCCAGCGCACAGGCCTCTGCGACCATCGTTCATCGCGATTCATCCCATTAAACGTCTATACCGCAGGATGACCGACTAAACAACCAATTCGTCGGTCCTTGGGGTTATGGAGTCGATACATTTTGCCCTGGCGCTAAGCCTTGTTCCCGGGATAGGCCCCGTCCGCGCACGCCAGATCATGGACCACTTTCCTAGTGGCCAAGCCTGGCTAGACGAAACGGGCCCACGTACACCCGATCCACTCGAATGGGCTCGGCATGTGCAAGAGGCCGCCCGAATCCTGGAGAAACAGGAGCAATCCAGCATACAATCCTTGCTTTATACGGATCCGCGCTACCCACAGCGGCTCTTGCACATTCCCGATGCGCCCTGCCTTCTCTTTGTGAAGGGGGTCGCGGAGTTCAATACCTCCCACGCTTTGGGCGTGGTCGGCACACGGGACGCCACCGCCTATGGTCTTCAGATTACGGAACAATGGGTGGCGTCCCTCGCAAAGTATGGCTGCGCCATTGTCAGTGGGTTGGCCCGAGGTATTGATCGCGCAGCCCACCAATCCGCACTCCGCGGGAGCCTTCCAACCTGGGCCGTGTTGGCGCATGGGCTTCATTGTACGCAGCCGGCGAGCAACCGGCATTTAGCCGAGGATATTTTGGCACAAGGTGGTGCCTGGGTTTCCGAATGGCCCCATGGCGTGGCGCCACAGATTGGGGCCTACCCGCGTCGCAATCGGCTCATCGCCGGGATGAGCGATGGGCTGTGGGTGGTCGAAGCCGCCATTAAATCTGGGGCTGGAATCTCGGCACAATTCGCCCATCAGTATGACCGCAGTGTATTTGCATTGCCTGGGCGAATCAGTGATGTGCGCAGTCATGGCTGCCTGGATTTAATTCGGCGTCAAGTGGCACAATTGGTCACGGATACTTCTCAAATCGCCGAGGACCTCGGTTGGTCCCCCCTTCTCCAACACGAAATCAAGGAAGAAAACGAAGTACCTGACGATCATCAAAAGATCCGTCGCGCCCTCATGCAGGGACCGCTGCGGGTCGCCGCCATTGAAGCATCAGCGGGTCTTAGTAGCCCGAGATGTTTAGCGGCTTTAGCCGAAATGATCTGGTTGGGAACGCTTCGAGTCCAAGCCGGGTACTACGCCTTGGCTTAATCTTCTTCAGCCTCCTCCACCGCGTCGGTATCTGGAGTATCCTCCTCATCCCCCACGGTGTCTTCCTGGTCATCCTCGTCATCCAAGAAAGCTTGTGCCTTGCGCTCAAGCTCTGTTGAAATTTTGAATAGATACTTCGTCGTCTCTGTTTCTAATGGAATCGTGCGGACTGTTTTGCCCTCACTATTCTTGTAGACGATCATGTCATCCGGGTCAAAACCTTCTGGATATTTATCCGTCAGGATTTGTAGTTGTTCCGGAGTGATATTCTTGTAATCAACGATTAAACGCTGCTTTTCCATGGTGCTTTTACCATTTTAATACCCAAGCGAAAATAAGCGGTGCAACGATGGTTGCATCCGACTCAACAATAAATTTTGGCGTATCCGCATCCAGCTTGCCCCAGGTGATTTTCTCATTGGGAACAGCGCCGGAATAGGATCCGTATGAAGTCGTGGAATCTGAAATTTGGCAGAAATATCCCCAAAACGGGATGTCTTCCATTTCCATGTCCTGATAGAGCATCGGCACAACACAAATTGGGAAGTCCCCGGCTATGCCTCCACCGATTTGGAAGAAGCCCACACTCGGAGCCTCCGGATGCTGCGGATTTCGGCAGTTTTCCGTGTACCATGTGGCGAGATAGCCCATGTACTCGATGCCTGATTTCATCGTACTCGCTTGGAGCTCCCCTTTAATGCAATAGCTGGCGAAAATATTCCCCATGGTGCTGTCTTCCCATCCTGGTACAATGATGGGCAAGTTGCGCTCTGCTGCTGCTAGCATCCACGAATTCGCAGGGTCTACTGCGTCATCATATTCTGCGGCGAATTCAGGGAGCTGGAGCATCTGATACATGTACTCATGTGGGAAATATCGCTCCCCTTTGGCCTCTGCACGGGACCAGCAACCATGAATGTGATGCTGAAGTTTACGAAACGCTTCTTCTTCTGGGATGCAGGTATCCGTCACGCGATTCAAGCCTTGATCCAAAAGCTCACGCTCATCCTGCGGGGTGAGGTCCCGATAGTTTGGCACCCGCTTGTAATGGCTATGCGCCACCAAGTTCATGACGTCCTCTTCCAAGTTGGCTCCGGTACATGAAATGATGTCGATTTTGCCTTGGCGAATCATTTCTGCGAGTGAACGACCCAGCTCAGCGGTAGACATAGCTCCCGCCAAAGTCACCATCATTTTCCCGCCTGCAGTCAAGTGGGCTTCATAGCCTTTCGCCGCGTCCATGAGGGCAGCTGCGTTAAAATGCTTGTAATGAGCGTCTATAAAATTTGAAATCGGTCCACGCATATTGAAAGGCTTAGATGGGTAAAAATAAAGGCAGAAAGCGGCTTGTTCGACGAATTAGTAGCCCAAAATTTTGAGCATGCTCTTATACGACTGCTCTTTGGCAAAAAGTCGCGTGTTCCAATCACCGTCTTCATCTCTTGAAATGACGACATGTTTCGGAGCAGGAATCAAACAGTGTTGCAAGCCGCCATAGCCGGAGATACTCTCTTGGTATGCCCCAGTATTGAAAAATCCAATGTACTGGGTCGGCGCATCGCTCGAGAATTTCGGTAAGAAAATCGCGTTCGAATGTTGCTCAGAATTGTAATAATCATCCGAGTCACACGTGAGCCCCCCTAGGAGAACGCGCTCATAAGGCGTTGCCCAATTGTTAATTGCCAACATGATGAATCGCTTATTGATCGCCCATGCGTCTGGAAGCGTTGTCATGAAGCTTGAGTCAATCATGTACCACTTTTCGCGATCATTTTGCTTCTTCTCTCCCATAATGGAGTAAAAGGTTGCGCCACTTTCGCCCACGGTGAAACTTCCGAACTCGGTAAATATGTGCGGTTCGGGTATCCCAGCTTGGGCGCATTGGTTTTTAATTTGCGCTATAATCTCCTCCGCCATGTACTCATAATCATAGGAGAAGCTCAAGCTGTTCTTAATTGGGAACCCTCCGCCGATATTCAATGAGTCCAACGTTGGGCAGACCTTCTTAAGCTGAATGTACACATTGACACATTTGAGAAGCTCGTTCCAGTAATACGCCGTGTCATTGATTCCTGTGTTGATGAAAAAGTGAAGCATCTTGAGTTCGACGTTCTCTTGATCCATCAAGTAATTCTTGTACATCGGAAGGACATCTTTGTACGAAATCCCCAAACGCGAGGTGTAAAATTCGAATTTTGGTTCTTCTTCTGCGGCAATACGAATACCAATTTTGAGTGGTCCTTTTCCTTTCGAGATTTGGTCAATGAGCATGGGTAGCTCTTCTTTATTGTCCATCACGGGGATCACGTTGGACCATCCTTCATTGATGAGGCGCGCAATGTTCTCAAGGTATTGCGCGCGCTTGTACCCGTTGCACACCACAAATTGATCCTTGGTAATTTTCCCCTCTTCCTCCAGCGCCTCAATCAGATTGATATCAAATGCCGAAGAGGTTTCTAAGTGAATATTGTTCTTCAAAGCCTCTTCCATGACGAATTGGAAATGTGAGCTCTTGGTACAGTAACAAAAGTGATAACTGCCTTGGTAATCCACCTTGGCCATGGCCACATTGAACATCCGCTTGGCGCGCTGAATATTCTCAGAAATTTTGGGCAAGTAGGTCACCTTGAGTGGCGTTCCGTATTGCTTGATTAACTCCATCAAAGGAATGTCATGCCAATGCAATTCATCCTGCTCCACATAGAATTCTTCCTGAGGGAAGTCAAAGGTCTGTTCAATCAGGTCTACGTACTTATTTTTCATCGGGTTGTGCTTTTCAAGGGCTACAAAGGTAATCCGACTGAGATGGATTATTCCTTTTTGACCCATCCAAGTGACTTGCATTTGCCCATATTCACGCATGCGCACGGTGTCATAATATTTAATTCATTCAAAATCAATGTCTTAAATTTTTTCGCACCGCTTTAGACCACGTTAAAAGCACAAAATCACCGAATTTGAGTCCATTCAATCGCGAACCAAGCACTTAAATTCCCTTCAAAGCAGAACTTCATTTTCTTTTTACAACCTTTAAGGAATCATTTATTATGTTCGCCTAACTTTTTATTTTATTGCGTCCCATGTTCCAGCACATACGTCAAAGCATTCCCTCCTCCATCGTCGTTTTCCTTGTGGCCTTACCCTTGTGTTTAGGCATCGCACTAGGCTCCGGCGCGCCATTGATTTCAGGCATCATTGCTGGTGTCGTTGGAGGAATTGTCGTGGGCAGCATCAGCCAATCTCACTTGAGTGTATCCGGCCCAGCCGCTGGACTCATTGCCATCGTCATTGTGGCCATCGGAGACCTCGGAGGGTTTGATACCTTTTTGCTCGCTGTTTTTCTCGCGGGATTATTCCAAATTGTCTTTGGCTTTCTCCGCTTAGGCATCATCGGACATTATATTCCAAATACCGTCATTAAAGGCATGATGGCCGCGATTGGCCTAATATTAATTCTCAAGCAAATTCCTCACCTGGTTGGATATGACGTCGACTTTATGGGCGATGAAGGCTTCTTCCAACGCAGCGAGGAAAACACCTTCAGCGGCTTACAACACGCTCTCAGCGCACTCACCTTAGGGCCCACCATCGTAGGGTTCTTTAGTTTGGCCATTTTAATCGCCAGCCAGCGATTCGGGTATGCCAAATTTGCCATCTCCAAGTTCTTACCCGCTCCATTACTCGTCGTCGTTTTGGGAAGCTTATTGGGCTGGGGCCTGGGGATGTATCGACCTGAATGGGCGATTTTGGCCGAACATAGCGTGCAATTGCCCCAGTGGCAGGACGGTCTGATTGGCCCCAATTTTTCAGCATTTGGCAACCTTGATGTGTGGATCGTTGCCATCACCATCGCGGTAATTGCCAGTATCGAAACCCTCTTATGTATCGAAGCCGCAGACAAAATGGATCCCCTCAAGCGCGTCACTCCGACCAATCGTGAATTGATTGCCCAAGGGGTCGGTAACTCCGTTTCGGGTCTTATTGGTGGATTGCCCATCACCTCCGTCATTGTCCGCACTTCCGCAAACGCTCAAATGGGAGCTAAGCACAAATCAAGTGCTATTATGCACGGCATCATCTTGGCCGCTGCCGTCATCGCCATAACTCCCGTACTCAACCGCATCCCCCTCGCCGTGCTTGCGGCCATTCTAATCATGACGGGATACAAGTTGGTTTCACCGGCCCTCATCCGATCAATCGTAGCTAAGGGATATCAACAATATGCGCCTTTCATTATCACCGTTGTAGCCATTCTGCTCTCAGACCTTCTCAAGGGAATTGCGCTCGGCTTGGTCATTTCGCTCATTTTTATCGCCGTGTCCGACTTCAAAAGCAACATCCTTTTTGAAGAAAAAGAGGGAGAATTCACCTTCACATTGCGCCGGGTAGTTACCTACTTGAGCAAAGGCCTTCTAAAGTCTCGTTTAGAAGCCTTGCCTGAAGGTGCAATACTCAATCTGGATTACCGCCAATGCGAATTCCTAGATGCTGACATCGAAGAAGTTATTGAGGATTTCCTCAAACATTCGGACTATAAAAAAGTCACCGTCAAGGAAATCCGTTAAAATTCAGGGAGTTCGGTCTCCTTGCGGATTATTCGGAGTACTTTTGCGCGGCCAAAGAGACGGCCTCCATTATGACTCCCATCCGAAACATTGCGATTATCGCCCACGTTGACCACGGTAAGACTACCCTCGTTGACAAGATTCTTCATTACTGCCAGCTATTCCGCTCCAACCAGGAGACGGGCGAGCTCATCTTGGACAATAATGACATTGAACGCGAGCGCGGTATCACCATTTTAGCGAAGAATGTTTCGGTCCGTTACAAGGACGTCAAAATCAATATCATCGATACCCCAGGTCACGCCGATTTTGGCGGTGAAGTTGAGCGCGTATTGAATATGGCCGATGGGGTACTCCTCTTGGTGGACGCCTTCGAGGGCCCAATGCCTCAAACCCGATTTGTACTTCAAAAGGCCTTGCAATTAGGGCTTAAGCCTATTGTGGTTGTCAACAAAGTAGACAAGCCAAACTGTGACCCCGAAGCGGCGCACGAGGCTGTTTTTGATTTGATGTTCTCGTTAGACGCTACCGAAGAGCAATTGGATTTTCCATGCGTGTATGGCTCGGCCAAAAACAATTGGATGGGCGACGATTGGAAGAATCCAACCGACAGCATTGAGCCGTTAATGGACATGGTACTCAAGCATGTTCCTGAAGCACAATGTTTGGAAGGCACTCCTCAGTTGCTTATCACGTCTTTGGACTACTCTTCTTATACCGGCCGAATGGCGATTGGCCGCCTACACCGCGGCACGCTAAAGGAAAATCAACCCGTGTGCGTGGTCAAACGCGATGGCTCCATCACCAAATCTCGGATCAAAGAACTCTATGTCTTTGAAGGGCTCGGACGCGCCCGCGTCAGTGAGGTTTCAGCGGGAGAAATTTGTGCCTTTAATGGCATCGAAGGCTTTGAAATCGGCGACACCGTTGCGGACTTTGAGCATCCCGAAGGCATGCCCCCGATTAGTATCGACGAGCCTACGATGAGCATGATATTCACAATTAACGACTCTCCTTTCTTTGGAAAAGAGGGCAAATTTGTGACCTCACGTCACCTGAAGGACCGACTAGAAAAGGAACTCGAGAAAAACCTAGCACTTCGCGTTGAGTCTACCGACTCTGCAGACACCTTCCGTGTCTTTGGACGCGGCGTTTTGCACTTGTCTGTATTGATCGAAACCATGCGTCGCGAGGGATACGAATTGCAAATCGGCAATCCACAGGTCATCATCAAGGAAATTGACGGGGTCAAATGTGAGCCTATCGAAGAGCTCGTCATCGACCTTCCCGAAACTATGAGTGGAACGGCGGTTGAAATGGCCACCCTCCGCAAAGGCGAAATGCTCAATATGCAGCCTAAAGGTGATCGCATGATTTTGACCTTCCACATCCCATCGCGGGGTCTGATTGGTCTGCGAAACGGCCTACTCACCTCGACGGCCGGTGAAGCCATCATGAACCATCGTTTCTTAGAGTTCCAGCCATTGAAGGGCGACCTTCCCAAGCGAACGAATGGATCGTTGGTCTCTATGGAACAAGGAACGGCCATTGCCTATTCCATTGATCGTTTGCAAGACCGCGGCCGATTCTTTATCGATCCGGGCGAGGAGATTTATGCTGGCCAAATTACTGGCGAGCACACCCGTGGATCTGACCTTGCGGTGAATTTGACGAAAGGCAAGAAGCTCACCAACGTCCGCGCTTCAGGCACGGATGACAAGGTGCGCATCACTCCCGCCATCAAATTGCGTTTGGAAGAGGCCTTGGAGTACATCCAAAGCGACGAGCTCGTTGAGATCACGCCAAACAGCCTTCGTCTACGCAAGATGAAGATGATCAAGGGCTAGACTGCCGAAGGGCTTGAATCGTCAAGGGACTTGGGCGCTGACTACGTCAAGAACCCGGCGGACTTCGACGTTCTAGCAAAATTGCAAGGGTAAAAGGGATTAAGCGTTTCAAACCGCTCCACATCTCTTTTACCCTTTTTCTATCGGTAGGTGTCGCATTCTTCTCTCAGCCTACGAAACTCCATGGCTTTTTCCTAATTTCCCTTGGTGAATCACTTGATCAATACCCCCTCCATTTTGATTGCCCTTGCGGCGATCGTGATTGTCTCGTACCTCTTCAATTTGCTCGCGAAGAAGACGCGTATTCCAAGCGTGCTTATGCTCCTTGGTATGGGTATTTTATTCAATGTTGGGGGGAATTATGCATCCCTTCCACAGCCAGATGTGCGCCCGGCTTTAGAGATTTTGGGTTCGGTGGGGCTGATTATGATTGTCTTAGAAGCCGCCTTGGATTTAGAATTGCGCCGTGAGCACGCAGGCATGATTGGCCGCAGCTTAACCCTTACCCTCCTAGAGATGGGGGCCACCACCTTCTTTTTAGCGGCCCTCTTTCACCTCGGTATGGATGCTTCTTGGAGTCGTTCCATCCTTTACGCAGTGCCATTGAGCATTCTCAGTTCCGCCATCATTATCCCCTCCGTTGAGAATATGCGTCATGACCTCAAGGAGTTTATGATTTACCAATCCACATTTAGCGACATTTTGGGCATCATGCTCTTTTATTTCTTAGTTGAAGGGTTCGAAAATCCGGGCGGAAGCACCAGTGAATGGCTTCTTCAATTTGGATGGTCTTTCGGAGTAAGCGTTTTAATCTCTGCTGTATTTTCCTACCTGTTGGTTCTTTTACTCCAAAATATCAAAACCCAACTCAAGCTATTCCTCCTCATTGCGGTGCTCATCTTATTGTACGCCGTGGGTAAGATGCTCCACTTGAGCTCGCTATTGGTGATTCTCATCTTTGGATTAATTCTGAACAATCCAGGTATTTTCTTCCCTGGAAAGCTCCAAAAATGGCTCAAAGCAGATATTGTAAGTGGCCTTTTGAACGACTTTAAATTGATCACACGTGAAACGGCTTTTATCGTTCGGACGTTCTTCTTCGTGGTTTTTGGCTACAGTATTGACTTAGGCTCCTTGGCCAACCCATTGGTCATCTTCTTTGCCCTTTTAGCCCTCGTGGGCATCTACCGAATTCGCGCCGTCTCTATTCAGTGGACCGTTCCAAAGCCCCAGGCCATTTTGACCTATCTCGCTCCACGTGGTTTGATTACCATCTTGCTCTTCTACGCTATCCCCGAGAGCATGGCCATTGCCCAATTCGACAATGGCATTTTGTTGTACATCATTCTAGCCAGTTCTGTGTTCATGGCTTGGGGCATGGTTCGGCACCGCGACAAGGATGATCATCGCACCTTGGGTGAGGTCTTGCGTGACACGGCCATGGTGGCACCAGAAATGGAAATCAGCGAATTCCATCCTACAAATGAGGAAGGTCCAGCTGACCAAGGGCAAGCCTAAATAGCAGACATTAGTTTACCCAGTCCGCGAGAAATAGATTCGTTTCTCGAGTACCTCCATTATTGCGATTGCTCGCAAAGATCAAGCGCTTTCCATCTGGTGAGAACATAGGAAACGAGTCAAACGCTTGGTCAAATGTGACCTGCTCCAGCCCCGTCCCATCCAGATTTATCAGGAACAAATTGAATGGAAAGCCCCGCTTGGAGGCATGGTTACTACAAAATAAAATGCGCTTTCCGTCTGGGGTGAAATAGGGTGCCCAATTGGCATTCCCTAAGTGGGTGACTTGGCGTTTTTCACTGCCATCCACACGGGCAACATACAACTCCATGTTTGTAGGCTCGACCAGGTGTTCCGCGAGAAGGCCTTTGTATTTTGACACTTCTTCAGCAGTTTTAGGACGTGAAGCACGCCATACGAGCCATTGACCATCGGGGGAAAAGAACGCCCCGCCATCATAGCCCAGCTCGTCCGTGACTTGAACCACGTCGCTCCCATCCACATTCATCGTGTATAACTCTAGATCTCCACTGCGGTCGCTCGTGAACACGATGCGGTCGCCCTTGGGGGAAACGGTGGCTTCGGCATCATACCCAGGTTCGTGGGTCAATTGACTTTGAAGCTCTCCATTCAAGTCTGCCACATAGATATCAAAACTGGGATACAAGGGCCAAACATAGCGACCGCCTTCTCTCGGCGGTTCCGGTGGGCAAGAATGTCCTCCTTGGTGCGTGGAAGCATACAGCACATGTTGATCCCCCGGCATGAAATACGCGCATGTGGTCCGTCCCAAGCCCGTACTCAGCATTTTGGGTGAGCGATCCACCTCATTTACATCGCGATACAAGAAGATTTGGTCACATGCTGTGCCCCATTCCGCGTAGTTGGCCTGAAACACAAGGCTTTGGCCATCGAAGCTCCAATAGGCCTCAGCATTATCCCCCCCAAAGGTCAGTTGACGGACATTGACCAAGTGTTTTTCTCCCACATAGGTTAACGTGGTGGCATCAAACGCTGGGCCCGCAACATTCGGTTGTTGCGCCATGATGGCCAGGCTCATTCCATGCAGCAAAGCGGCCGATAGGAGGATTTGTTTACGGAACGGGGTACATGATTTCATTGCCGGTCAATTACATTTGGTGCAAACCTAAAGACCACTTGGCCATGAAAATCGGGAATACCCCAATGCGGAATCGTGCATCCATCGTTTTACCCTTATTGAGCGTTTTGACCTTTAGTCTTCATGGACAAGAAGCTCCAAAGTTGTCTAAAGAGGCCTTGCAGATTCAGGTTGACGTCAAAACCTTAGCTGATGATGCCATGGAGGGTCGCAAAGTTGGAACCCGTGGTGAAAAGAAAGCCTCTGAATATCTCGTAAAACGATTTAAAAGCATTGGGGCTCAACCCGGAGCTCCCGGAGACAAGCCCAGCTATATTTCTACCTTTCAAGCGCAACCTTCTGTCCATGGAACTCCCAATGGACCAAAAATCACGGGACGCAACGTTGTTGCCACCTTCCCTGGACAGGGAGAGGGGACCATTTATATTGGCGCCCACTATGATCATTGGGGTTGGGGGGGCGAAGGAAGTCTCTACCGCGGCGCCGATTCTGCCATTCACAATGGGGCCGATGACAACGCGTCAGGCGTTGCCGCCGTGCTCGAATTGGCTCGTCGTTTTCAATACCAGCCCTTGCATAGCACCGTCGTTTTTATCGCGTTTTCTGGCGAAGAAATGGGTCTCTGGGGGTCCAACGCTTTTGCCAAAGAGCATCTCGCTGATTTCTCTAGTCCCAAATTCATGATCAATATGGATATGGTCGGCCGACTCAACGCAGAAAATCAACTGGCCGTGTATGGCACAGGTACTTCACCTCTGTGGGACGGCATCTTGGATGAGCAAAACACCTTTGGCTTTGCCCTCAAGCGCGAAACCTCTGGAGTAGGCCCTTCGGACCATACTTCCTTCTACTTAGCTGATATTCCCGTCCTGCATTTCTTCACCGGTCAGCATGAAGACTACCACCGCCCATCGGACGACTGGGATAAAATCAATTATGCCGGCCTCGCTATGGTCGTTGATTACATCGAGGGCATCATTCGCTATGCCGATGATATTGGGGAACTTCCTTTCAGCAAGACCAAGGACCAAAACGAAGACAGTCCCCGTTTTAAAGTGACTTTAGGCGTAGTGCCTGACTACCTCTATAGCGACCCCGGCATGCGCATCGATGGCGTTAGCGAAGGACGTCCCGCCGCAAAGGCTGGCCTCCAAAAAGGCGATATCGTAACCCAAATGGGAACGCTCGAAGTCGGCACCATGATGGACTACATGAAAGCGTTGAGCACTTTTACTAAGGGACAAACCGTGCCGGTATCAATCAACCGTGGAGGTCAATCGTTGACGGTTGATGTGACTTTTGATTGAGGCAAGGGCGCCTGGCTGGTTGGTTTGTTGGTTTGTTGGCTAGCTGGTTCGTTGGTTTGTTGGTTTGTTGGTTCGTGTGAAGAAGCGACGAACACTAAAATCGGTAGGCTTTAACCCTTTACCCTTTCACTTTTCTCCCAGAACTTCCTAGCCACCTAGCGCGCCAATGGCGAAGCCTGAGCTTAGTGCGCTTCCAGCCAGGTCTTTCCGACCCCGGTGTCTGCCACCAAAGGAACTTTTAAGGCGTAGGCCGATTCCATTTCTTCGACAACCAATGCTTTAAGTGCCTCCAGCTCATTGCGCTGCACGTCGAACACTAATTCGTCGTGTACTTGCAGTATCATCGGGGACTGGAATCCTTCTTTCTTCATCCGAGCATGCACCTTGATCATAGCCAATTTGACGATGTCTGCTGCGGTACCTTGAATGGGTGCATTGATTGCATTTCGTTCTGAGTGGCCTCGCACCGCTTGATTGCGTGAATCAATATCTCGGAGGTAGCGACGTCGGCCCAAGAGCGTTTCGACATAGCCCTTGCTTCGTGCCGAGGCCACTTGGTCGTCGATGTATTGTTTGATCCCAGGATAGGTAGCAAAGTAGCTATCAATGACCTCTTTGGCTTCCTTCCGGGAAAGGGTGGTTTGATTGCTCAACCCGAAGGCGGACACCCCATAGATAATGCCAAAGTTGACCGTTTTGGCATGTGAACGCTGCTCACGGCTTACCTCGGAAAGGGGCAGCCCAAAGACCTTGGCAGCCGTCGCCGCGTGGATATCCTCTCCGCTCAAGAAGGCGTCCACCATGGCTTTGTCTTGACTCATCGACGCAATCACCCGCAACTCAATTTGCGAATAGTCCGCACTAAGCAGGACGTGATCCTCATCACGCGCCACAAAGAGGTCGCGAACTCGTCGTCCGCGTTCCGTCCGGATGGGAATGTTCTGCAAATTTGGATTGGTCGAAGACAATCGGCCAGTCGCAGCGACTGCCTGATTGAAGGTCGTGTGGATTCGGCCTGTTTCTGGGTGAATCAACTGTGGCAAGGCATCGACGTACGTACTCTTTAGTTTGCCAACTTGGCGCCAGTCCAGCAATTTTCCCACAATGGGGTGCTCCTTTGCATAGGCCTCTAATACCTCTTCCCCGGTAGCATATTGCCCTGTTTTGGTTTTCTTGGCCTTTCCGCTACCGATTTTTAGACCTTCAAACAAGATATCTCCCAATTGCTTTGGGGACCCTAGATTGAACTCTTGGCCTGCCAATTCGAAGACTTCTTTTTCTAAGCGCATTTGGTCTGCTGCCAGCTCTTCTGAAAAAGCAGCCAAACCCACTGGGTCCACCTTTACGCCGGCTAATTCCATATCAGAGAGAACAGGAATCAATGGCGCTTCCATCTGTTCATAGACTGACTTGACACCAGTTTCTTCCACCATGGGAAGCAGTTGGCCGCGCAAACGCCATGTGATATCCGCATCTTCGCCCGCATATTCTGCCACTTCCGCCGGATCGATGTCCCGCATATTTTTTTGATTCTTACCCTTAGGGCCGAGCAGGCGCGTAATGGGAATAGGGCTGTAGCCCAAAAGTTTGGCAGCTAAATCATCCATCCCGTGACGCTGGTCCGGTTCAACGAGATAATGCATAAGCATCGTGTCTGTCAAGGGGCCTTGTACGCGAATACCATAGCGCTGAAGCACCTGGTAATCATACTTGAGGTTGTGCGCTACCTTCTCAATTTGTGCATCTTCCAAAACCGCTTTTAAGGGGGCTAACAAGACCTCGGCTTGCTCCCGATCCACAGGTAGCGCCACATAGTAGGCGGTGTGTGCTTCGAATGAAAATGAAATTCCAACGAGCTCTGCGTCCAACGTATTTAGCGAGGTGGTTTCCGTATCAAAGCAAAATGCTTTCTGCTCAGAGAGTTTGCGCGCCAACATGTGAATTGCCGGAAGGCTATCCAACAAGGTGTAGGTGTGCGCTGTCGAAGCCGCATCCGACCCAGCTGGGACTTCGGCCGGGCTCACCGCTGTCCCAAATAAGTCCATCTGTCCATCGCTAGGTGGTGGTACTGAATCGGACACCCCCGCAGGAGCTGTCGTGGATGTCTGGGCGGGACTGGGCAGGGGACTGGGTGCTGCAGGCAGAAGTCTCCGCTGTAAACTCCGAAACTCCAAGTCATCTAGAAGGCGCTTCAATTGATCGGAATCTGCTTCTTCGCGCAGGAGGTCTGCTTCATTTAATTCAATCGGCACATCCGTGAGAATCCGCGCTAAAACTTTGGACATCCGGCCTTGGTCAGCGAATTCACGCACCTTCTCCCCCAATTTTCCTTTGATTTCGTCCGCGTGCTCAAAGATGCCTTCCATGGTATCATATTGGGCGAGGAGCTTAGCGGCTGTCTTTTCGCCTACGGAGGGGATGCCCGGGATGTTATCCACCGCGTCGCCCATGAGGCCAAGCATATCTATGACCTGATCTACCCGCTGGATTCCCCAACGATCGCACACTTCTTTCATGCCTAAAACCTCCGCAGGGTCTCCACCGCGACCTGGCTTCAAGATTTTTACTTTTTCCGTGACCAACTGTCCAAAGTCCTTATCGGGGGTCATCATGTACACTTCATAGCCTGCAGCCTCCGCCTTGTGGGCCAACGTTCCAATGACATCATCCGCTTCATAGCCTCGAACTCCCAAAGCTGGAATTCGCATGGCTTCCAGTAATTGATGGATATAGGGGACAGCCACCTTGATCCCCTCTGGGGTCTCATCTCGGTTGGCTTTGTAGTCAGGGAAAATCTCTTCACGCGCTTGACTGCCCCCGATGTCAAAAACCACCGCCATGTGGCTGGGCTTTTCTTTCTCGATCACATCGAGCAAGGCTAGCATAAAACCATAAATGGCTGAGGTGTCAACCCCTTTGCTGTTGACGCGAGGATTTCGGGCAAAGGCAAAATATGCCCGAAAAATCAAGGCGTAAGCATCTAAAAGGTATAAGCGGGGCATCGACATAGAAAGGAGATTTCTTCAAAAATACGGCCCTTAAGGACTACTTTTGGCGGAGATATGTCTTCCTCACTTGTCATCATCCCCACGTTTAACGAGCGCGATAACATTCGGGCCATTTTAGAGGCTGTTTTTGCCTTGGAGCCCCCGTTCCACGTGCTCATTATTGATGATGGATCCCCAGATGGAACAGCCGATATCGTTCGTGAGGCGCAAAGTGAATTCCCAGATCGGCTCTTTCTTGAATGCCGAAGCGGGAAATTAGGCCTTGGGACGGCCTACATCCATGGGTTTCGATGGGCCCTGGAGCGAAACTATCCCTACATCTTTGAAATGGATGCCGACTTTTCGCACGATCCTAAGGACTTGCCCCGCCTCTTGTCTGCCTGCGATTTGTACAAAGCCGATTTGGCCATTGGCTCGCGCTATTCCAACGGGGTAAATGTGGTCAACTGGCCCATGTCTCGAGTGCTCCTGAGTTTCTTCGCGTCAAAATATGTTCGCTTTATCACGGGGATGCCTATTCACGATACGACAGCCGGGTTTAAGTGCTACCGTCGCAACGTCTTGGAGTCTATTGATTTTGAGAAGATTCGCTTTGTCGGATATGCCTTCCAAATTGAAATGAAGTTTCGTGCTTGGCAAAAAGGCTTCCATTTGGCCGAAGTCCCTGTCATCTTCACTGACCGCAAATTGGGTCAAAGTAAAATGTCCTCGGGTATCATACGCGAGGCCGTCTTTGGGGTAATTTTGCTGAAGATTACGAGCATATTCCGCAAATGACTTCCATACCCCCACGCTATCTCATAAAAAACGCTCGGCTCATCAATGAGGGCCAAATTCAAGAGGGCGATATACTACTTGAAAACGGTCGCATCGAAAAAATCGACCGCAGCCTGAGCCCACTTGATCTTCATGTGCAAGTCATCGATGCGGCAGGCTGTTATGTTCTTCCCGGAGTCATTGATAGCCAAGTTCATTTTCGCGAGCCAGGGTTGACTCACAAAGGGGATATTGCCTCTGAATCCATGGCCGCGATTGCCGGTGGAGTCACCAGTTATGTGGAGCAACCCAATACCATTCCGCAAGCCGTCACGGTCGAAGAACTCGAAAAGAAGTACGCCCGTGCCGCCGAGGTTTCATGGGCGAATTACAGCTTTAACATGGGCGCCACCAACGATAATTTGGAGGAGCTCAAGAAGGTTTCCAAACGCGATGTGGCTGGCATCAAAATTTTCATGGGTTCTTCCACGGGTGACATGCTGGTCGACAATCCCGACACGCTAGAACGCATTTTTCGCGAAGTCGACCATCAGCTCATTGCACATTGCGAAGATGAAGCGACTATACGCCGGAATCTTGAAGCCCTAATTGCGGAAAAAGGGCGCGAAAACTTGCGCCCTTCGGACCACCCATTGATTCGCTCCGCAGAAGGGTGCTACATCAGCTCCTCTGCAGCCATTGCTTTAGCGAGAAAAACCGGCGCGCGCTTTCATCTCTACCACGTTTCAACCGCTATGGAATTGGATCTGCTTGACGGAGACATTCCTTTGGCCGAAAAGAAAATTACTTCGGAAGCGTGCGTGCACCACCTATGGTTTAGCGACGAGGATTATGCCGAGAAGGGCAACTTCATCAAATGGAACCCTGCCGTAAAGACCAAAGCAGACCGCGACGCCCTCCGGGAGGCCCTGTTAAACGGAAAAATTGATGTGGTTTCCACGGATCATGCTCCCCATACCCTGGAAGAGAAAGTGCGTCCCTACGCCGACGCTCCTTCAGGCGGACCGCTGATCCAAAACAGCCTTTCAGCCATGCTCGAGCTAGCGCGTAGAAAAGACATCGACTTTGCGCGAATTGTTCAACTCATGTGCCATAACCAGGCGGATTTATTTGGGATCGAAGATCGAGGCTATCTGCGCGAAGGATATCATGCCGACGTGGTCATTGTCGACCCATCGCGCCCTTGGAATGTGACCTCAGAGAATATTCTCAGCAAATGTGGCTGGTCGCCCTTTGAGGGCCGGACCTTTGCTTCACGGGTCACCCACACGTTCGTTAATGGTCATTTGGTATATAAGCAAGGCCAGGTACGCGGTGAAGCAGGCGGCCAACGCTTAATGTTTCAGCGGCCATGAAACCTCTGTTCCTCTTAGGCCTCCTCTTGACCTTGGGGTGCAGCTCTCCCAGTTCTCAAGAAGCGGTGAATCCCATGGAGGCACCTGAAGATTTATTACCCGAAGCCACCTTCGTGCGCCTGTTGTACGAAATGAACTTGCTCGAAGGAGCTCGCACAGGAAATACGCTACTCGGTGATTCGATCCCCCTTTCTGATTATTACCTCAGCTTGTACCAGGAATTTGGAGTGAACCCCATCCAAGTGCAGCAAAGCTTCGCCTACTATCATGGTAATGCTGAGCAAATGGCTATCTATTATCAGTGGATTATTGATAGCCTTCGAGCGGACGTCCAAACCCTCAGTGTCCCACGAGACGAAGAGGATGAGGACTGATCTCTTTCCATTCATCTCCGAGACCTTTGAGGACGTCGCCTTGCGTCTATTTCGATATCAGGCGCAGCACAACCCAGTCTATGGGACCTGGCTTCAACACCTAGGGATGGATCTTGCCCGGCAGGAGGCAGTTACTTCGCTGATGGATGTCCCCTTCTTGCCGATTGAGACCTTCAAAACACACGAGGTAAAAACGGGTACGTTTGAGCCAGGGGCCATCTATACATCCAGTGGTACCACCGGTCAAACGCCTTCTCGTCATTTGGTCGCTCATCCAGAGGCCTACCTCAAGAATGCGCAGGCCTGCTTTGAACATTTTTATGGTCCGGTAGATCAGTATGCCTGGCTCTGCTTGCTTCCGAGTTACATGGAGCGCGAGGGGTCCTCGCTGATCGCCATGGCGGAGCATTTTGTCAAGCAATCCCCCGTGGAGGAAAGTGGATTTTTTCTACATGGGTTGGATGAGCTGCGCTACCGACTTGAAACGCTAGAGCTCAATGGGGTACCGACCATCATCCTAGGCGTCACCTTCGCCCTTTTAGATTGGGCAGAAAGCTTGGAAAAGCCTCTGTCCCTCAAGTCTACGCTCATCATGGAAACGGGGGGCATGAAGGGCCGACGGGTCGAACCCGTTCGCGAAGAGGTGCACGCAACGCTCCAAGCGGCCTTTGGCCTCGAGTGCATCCACTCGGAATATGGCATGACAGAACTCCTCTCCCAGGCCTATAGTTTTGGCTTGGGTCGCTATGTTCCTCCACCTCAGTTGCGAATCCTTCCGCGCAGCCCAGAAAACCCCTTGGATTGGGCGCCCCTCGGATCGCATGCCGCTTTGAATTGTGTGGATTTGGCCAATGCGGAATCTTGCGCATTCATCGCCACGGCGGATCTTGGCAAGGTCTTTGAAAATGGAACCTTTGAAGTCTTAGGCCGAATGGAGGGATCTGACCTCCGAGGCTGCTCGCTTCTCACGGTTTAACCATTAAAACCCTTGTGCTATGCGCCTTATCCTTGCTACCTTGCTTGGACTTGGAATGAGTTTTCAAGCCATCGCGGATCATCATCCCTATCGTCCTAAAGCCCATCGAAGCCCCTATGGAACATCTTACTACGCCCCCGTCTACTCAGCAACCTACCGCCCCGGCATCGTGGTGGTGGACCGCAGCCCTTATTCTTCTCGGGTTTCCTATGTCCGCCCAGTGGGTGCACGAATGGACTCGTATTACCGTGGACGGTCAAACCGCGTTTACGTTGTCCGACAGCAGCGCCGTTCACGCCGAGCGTGCCGCTAAAGGCTACCATATTCAAAAACGTGTTTGGGTAGAAAAATCCGCCGTAAGCCAGAGTGAACTCGCTGCGCAATCCACATTATATACTGCCCAAGGCAAAGCCATGGGGCAGACACTCATCCCATTAACTCTGCTTGACCAAGGGGTCCCCAGTGATCGTCGGATGGCCAAAAAATATGTGACAGGCCTGATTCAAGGGGAGGTGAACTCCTCTGCCTTTATTAGCAATTCATGGCCAGAAAGGAGCCTGGTTGAATTTCTCACTGAAAAGCGAGTTGGGCCATTTTGGGATAATTTCTCGGCCTACCTAGATGCCTTCGGTTTTGAGAAAGTCAAACCCCAGCCCGAAGATCTTTCCGATGCAGGCATTGACACCTGGGTCTTGCGTTACGCCGATGCAAGAAACCAAGATGAGCAGCGCTTCCGCATGATCATTTTTACCCGAGGCGAAGTGGGTATTCAATGTGTGCTAACGCATGAAGAGACCTTAGATCTCCCGAAGATCAAACTCTTCGAGGAAAAAGCCTATGGTCAGCTTCATCACCTCTCAAAGCCTACGACGACACAATCTAGCGGCTATGAATACGCGGCTTACGCATTCATCCCCTTGGAAGATTGAGTGCACAGGTTCACATGCTGACTTTAGTCGTCCCAGACTATGATGACGCCATTGCGCACTACGTGGGGGACTGGGGCTTTGAACTCTTGGAAGATCGCTCACTCAGTCCCGAAAAGCGCTGGGTACGGGTTGCCCCCAAGGGATCACCTACGGGTTTTTTACTTGCCAAAGCGGCCAATCCCGATCAAGTACGTGCCATTGGGTATCAAACTGGCGGACGTGTATTCCTCTTTTTGCATGTGGACAACCTCCATGAATTGGTCGCGCAATGGACCCACGCGGGGATGCACATTGAAGGCCCGATTCGCACGGAGGACTATGGTTTCGTGTGCGTCGTGCAGGATCGCTATGGCAATCGCTGGGATGTGATTCAACCCGCCTAAGGTTTAGGCGACGACAATCAGGGCGTAATTTTTCTTGCCTTTTTGAGCGAGTAAGTAGCCGTCGGCAAGCAGATCCGATAGCTGCACTTGATAGTCGGCATCCACCTTGGTCTTATTGAGCGACACCCCGCCCGCTGCCATGAGTTTTTTGGCTTCTCCGCGTGAGGCAAATAAGGCGGTGTCCGCACAAATCACATCCAAAATGGGGATTCCCGCGGCGAGGTCGGCCTTTGAAATGGTCATTTGAGGCACCCCTTCAAAAACATCCAACAAAGTCTTCGAATCCAAGGCACGCAAAGACTCTGCCGTGGATTGTCCAAACAAGATTTGACTTGCAGCCATCGCCTTTTCTACCTCTTCGACCGAGTGAACCCGCGCCGTGATGTCCTCAGCTAGGGCTTTTTGAAGAATTCGCAGGTGGGGCGCTTCCGCATGCTGTGCCTCTAACGCTTCAATTTCTTCGCGGCTTTTCGTGGTGAAAATGCGGATGTAATTGCCTGCATCTTCATCGGCAGCATTGAGCCAAAACTGATAAAACTGATACGGGCTCGTTCGGTTGGGGTCCAGCCAAATATTGCCCCCTTCTGTTTTACCGAATTTGGTGCCATCGGCTTTTTTAATCAAAGGGGTGGTCAGCGCAAAGGCTTCGCCTCCACCCATTCGACGGATCAGTTCAGTTCCCGTGGTGATGTTGCCCCATTGATCGCTACCGCCCATTTGGAGGCGTATTCCTTCATTCTTCCATAGATGGAAGAAATCATAGCCCTGAATAAGCTGGTAACTGAATTCCGTGAAACTAATTCCAGATTCCTGTCGGCTTTTGACCGAATCCTTGGCCAACATGTAATTCACCGTAATGTGCTTGCCTACCTCCCGGATAAAATCCAAGAATCCAAAATCCTTGAACCAATCATAGTTATTGACGAGCTGCGCTCCTTGAGGACCATCAAAGTCCAAAAACTTCATCAGTTGTTTTTTCTGCCCTTCGAGGTTTTTCTGAAGGCTCTCTGCATCCAGCAGTGAGCGCTCGGCCGCCTTGAACGAGGGGTCACCTACCATGCCTGTCGCGCCGCCAACTAGGGCGTAAGGCTGATGGCCCGCGCGCTGAAAATGCACCAACATCATCACCTGAACGAGGTTGCCCACGCCCAAAGAATCTGCGGTCGGATCAAAACCGATATACGCTTTCTGGGGGCCAGAGGCCAAAAACTCTTCGGTGCCCGGCATGCTATCATGCAGCATCCGGCGCCAACGCAATTCTTCAACAAAGGAGGTGCTCATGCCACAAAGGTATAGTGCATCCGCATGAGGCGGGCCCTACATTTGCTCCATGCTCGTTGTTTCAGGTGCTTCCGGGATGCTAGGCTCCCAAATTGTGCTCCATGCGCTACTCGCAGGGGGGCGC
>Ga0209136_1000781_pt1 | contig 22458 bp, 19 predicted proteins | sample SaaInl0LU_22_DNA_FD_184640 | JGI IMG/M metagenome (GOLD analysis project Ga0209136, IMG submission 184640) | Marine microbial communities from expanding oxygen minimum zones in the Saanich Inlet - ESP_90LU_22_DNA (SPAdes) (version 2) | ecosystem: Environmental > Aquatic > Marine > Intertidal... | reverse complement strand
TGTATTGCGCACTCTGGCTTTGCCAAACTGCCCGACATAGCCTTCGGATATTTTGAAAACTCCTCCATACTCTGCAATGTCTTGACCCATTAAAACCAAATCGCTGTGCTTTTCCATTGATTGCCTCAGACCATCTGAAATAGCATCAATAAAGCGTATTTCTTTTATTGTTTCGGCAGGCAAAACCGGAATGTAATTGAATGGAGCATAGCAGTCCCTAAGTTCAACCTCGGCATCAGCAGTGATATTATCCGCAGCGAATGCCTCCTGCAGGGCTTGGTCTATTTCCTTTTTAATGTCTTCTGACATCAACTGGATTTCCTCAGTAGTAATCAGTGATTTATCTATCAAATACTTTTCAAAATTGACCAAAGGATCTTTGGCAGCCCATTCATCCATCAATTCTTGTGGCACGTATTTGGTGCCGCTAGCCTCTTCATGACCTCGCATGCGGAAGGTCTTAAACTCAATTAAAATGGGCTCTGGATTAATCCTCAGCTCTTCAGACAATTTTTTTATTGCTGTGTAAACTTCCAAAATATTATTCCCATCGAGAATCAAAGATCTCATCCCGTATCCAATCGCACGATCGGCTATATCCTTACAATTGTATTGCTCATTAGTTGGTGTTGACAAGCCATAGGCATTGTTTTCTATACAAAACAGCACGGGTAGCTTCCATACTGAGGCCACATTTAGTGCCTCATGGAAGTCTCCCTCACTGGTTCCACCATCACCAGAAAATACTGCAGTTACTCCCTTATTTTCTTTGAGAATATCTGCCAATGCAATGCCATTGGCTACACCAAGTTGAGGGCCTAAATGCGAAATCATACCCACTAATTTGTAATCTTGGGTTCCAAAATGAAATGAACGATCCCGGCCTTTTGTAAACCCATCGGGCTTGCCTTGCCACTGACAAAATAAACGGTAGAGTGGCACCTCTCTGGTAGTGAATACACCCAAATTGCGATGCATGGGCAAGATATAGTCCGTTGTTTTCAAGGCAGCTGTTACTCCTACCGAAATAGCTTCTTGTCCAATACCAGAAAACCATTTAGACACCTTGCCCTGACGCAGTAATACTAACATTTTTTCCTCGATCAGTCTTGGAAAAAGTAAACTGCGATACAAATAAAGTGCATCGGAGTCCGACACAGAATATTTGTTAAAATCTAGCGCATGAAGAGGTTTCGGCTGTTTTGACATATCTTTTTGATAACCCATCAAAATTATGAAAAAAGATGGAGTTTCAGCACATATTATCCCAGAGTGAATTTTAGTATATTTGAAATCAAAATATCTGAAAATGAACGAAATTCCAAGTGTAGATTTAAATGATTTTTTGACCGATGACCCTGTTGAGAAACAGGCCTTTGTCAATGCCATCGGTGCTTCTTTCGAAGAAATAGGATTTGTTGCATTGAGTGGCCATTTTTTAGAAGACCAATTGGTCGAGCAACTCTATGATCAAATTCAAGCTTTTTTCGCCTTACCGCTTGATACCAAAAAGTCATATGAGATTGAAGGTCTGGCCGGACAACGCGGCTATGTATCATTCGGTAAAGAAAGTGCAAAAGGTCGCAATGTGGGTGATCTTAAAGAATTTTTTCACTTTGGACAGTATGTCGAGGACGATCCTGTGCGAGCTAAAGAATATCCTGAAAATGTTTTGGTCAAAGAACTGCCCGAATTCAATGCAGTAGGAAAGGAAGTTTATCAAAAGCTCGAGTTGACAGCCAAGTATGTATTGAGAGCTCTTGCTTTGTATCTGAAATTAGAAGAGACTTATTTTGATCACTTCATTCACAATGGCAATAGCATACTAAGACCAATTCATTATCCACCAATAACTGAGGCTCCCGATAATGCGGTGCGAGCAGCAGCCCACGGAGATATCAATTTGATTACCTTGCTCATGGGAGCTCATGGTCGTGGTCTTCAAGTTCAAAACAGACAAGGCGATTGGATTGATGCCATTGCCGCTCCCGACCAATTGATGATCAATGTAGGAGATATGTTGTCAAGGCATACGAACAACAAGCTTAAGTCCACCATCCATCGGGTAGTTAATCCTCCTCAGTCCGAATGGGGCAATTCCCGCTATTCAGTGCCATTTTTTATGCACCCGATCAGCGAAATGCCATTAAATGTTTTAAATCAATGGGTCGATGCCGATCATCCTAAAGGTTTCGAAGACATCACTGCAGGAGAATTTTTAGAAGAGCGTCTGGTCGAATTGGGGTTAAAGAAAAAATAGCTCATGGACATTCAAGATCAGTTGCGCCACCTTTTTCCAGATCATCAATCCGAAGAAAAAAATGAGGACGATACTCCTGATGCTGACTTTTGGATGCAAGAAGATCCCATTTTATGCAAGTATGAAAAGCGCAAAGGGAAGCCCATAACTTTATTAGAAAACTATAATGGCGCTGCTTCCGATTTTAAGAAATTAACTCAAAGGTTACAACAAAAATTTCATGTTGGCGCAAGCGCCAAAGACGATAGAATACTGCTTCAAACAGCTCATCGGGATAAGGTCATGGATTTTCTTAAGTCATTGGGATTCAATGTAAAAAGAGTTGGGGGATAAACCTAAATATTATGACAAAAGCCGAGCTTATTTTAAATCCTGACGGGAGTGTTTATCACCTCAATACACGGCCAGAGCAGGTAGCCTCCAAAATTATTGTTGTTGGCGATCCCGATCGGGTTTCGAGGGTGTCATCCCATTTTGATAGGATTGACGAGCGTTGCCAAAAAAGAGAATTTATTACCCACACTGGAATTTATAAAAATCAACGAATTAGTGTCATTTCAACAGGAATTGGCGCAGGAAATATAGACATTGTATTCAATGAGCTCGACGCCCTTTTTAATATCGACCTATCTACAGGAGAAGCTATCGCAACGTTGAGTAAATTGGACATCATTCGCATTGGAACATCTGGGGCCATTCAACCTGATATTGAAGTTGGCAGCCACCTGATCAGCACTCACGGCTTGCATTTAGGCGGATTATTGAGGTCCTACGATGGTATAAATGGAAATTCAAGATTTGAAGATGCTTTGAAAGCACACCGCCGTCTGCCGATAGGTTTAGCAGATCCTATATTGGTTAAAGGCAACAGCGATTTGTTAAATGCGTTTATATCCGAAATGGATGTTCAAGGCATATCGGTCACTGCTGATGGGTTTTACGGCCCTCAAGGTCGAGAAATAAGACTCAAGAGTCAACTACCACATTTTTACGAGGACCTTCAAAGTTTTGATTTCGAAGGATTGCGTTTGACAAATTTGGAAATGGAAACAGCTGTCATTTATGGACTTTCAGAACTATTAGGCCATCGGGCCATTTCTTTAAATGCCATTTTAGCCAATCGTGAAAATGGAACGTTTAGCAGCAATCCTGATCAAACTATAGACGCTCTAATTGAGAAGACCCTCGGTGTCATTACCAATTTATAGGCGCTTTCCCCTGCTTTTTCAAATGATAATTAACTTGACTGAAATGCTTATTGCCAAACCAATAGCCTCTATTGGCACTTAAGGGCGACGGGTGACCGCACTGAAGTACAATGTGCTTAGATTGGTCAATGAATCGGCTTTTCTTTTGAGCGTAAGCACCCCAAAGTAAAAATACCACCCCTGCTTTTTGTCGACTAATGTGTTCAATCACAGTATCCGTAAATTCTTCCCAACCTTGGTTTTGATGACTCCCAGCCTTGCCCTGCTCTACCGTTAAAACAGCGTTTAAGAGCAAAACACCTTGCTCTGCCCACGGCCTTAAATCTCCTGACGCTGGATAGGACTTGGACACATCAGATTCCAATTCCAAGAAAATATTTCTTAGCGAAGGTGGATGCGAAATTCCCTCATGAACGGAAAAGCATAGCCCGTTTGCTTGACCCTCGCCATGATAGGGATCTTGACCTATCACCACAACCTTGAGGTTATCAAAACAACAAAGTGCAAAAGCCTCGAAAATATGGTCCAATGCAGGATGACAGGTCGAAGCATTGTAAGCCGTAGTCACAAATTGGCAAAGCCCGTTAAAATGGGGCGCTGCCAAAGTGCGACTCAGAAATTCTAACCAATCGTTTTGTGGGTATTGGAACATGCTCGACATGCCCAAAAATAACAAAACTATCGGCGTTTCGGTCAAGATTTTTCTTGAGACAAGAGCATTGGCCCAACAAAGAATCCTTTACCGATGAAATACAAGCCCACACCAGTCCACAGATGATCTTCTTTAACCAATCCGTTGGAAGCTAATAAAGTGATCAAACCGCCGGCTACACAAAGCACAGCGGCTATAATGGCAAAAAACTTTAATTGTGAAGTTGACATAATAGTAGGTTTTAAGATTTGTTATGTGAAGATATGAATAAAAACTTACACTTTACTAACTCTTTGCAATATTAGTTAACTTTGCCTAAATCCAAGTTTATGGTGCATGTCAGCGCGGGAACCCTTAAAGACTTAGAGTTTGATCAAATCAGGCAACTGTGCGCAGCTTACTGCGTCACAACCATGGGGCGATCAGCAGTTTTAGAAATTAGTCCAATGGCACTGATTTCGGATGTGTCTCATGCATTGCAAAAAGTCAACGAGTATTTGTCCAGCTTCGATAACGACAATACCATACCCAATCACGGTTTTGAAGCTATCAACAAGGCATTGAAAATGATGTCTATAGAAAATACCTATTTAGAGATTGCCGATTTTAGAAATATTGCCAGTTTGGCTGAAACAGCCAATACATTAATTCTATTTTTTAAAAAATTCAAGGACTACTACCCCACCCTGAATGAAGACGCTTCACTTATGGCGCCTAACAAAACCATCGGGCTCGAAGTTTACGCTGTTATCGACAAATTTGGCACAGTCAAAGACAACGCTAGCGCCTTGTTGTCGCAACTTCGGCGAGATATCAGATCGGTACAAAGCAAAATCAATACCAGCTTTGCCAAAGCGTTGGACCACTATCAAAAATTAGATTTCTTAGACGACATTAGAGAAACTGTAGTAGACAATCGGCGCGTACTTGCAGTAAAGGCAATGCATCGCAAAAAGGTTAAAGGAAGTATATTGGGAAGCAGTAAGACCGGGAGTATTGTTTATATGGAGCCTGAGTCCACCTTTCTCATGCATCGAGAGCTGCAAAATTTGCAGTTTGAGGAACAAGAAGAGGTTATTAGATTATTAAAAACCTTGACTGCAGTGATGCGTTCTTTTGCGCCAGAACTGCAACAATTTCAGTTTTTCTTAACCGATATAGACTTGGTTTCTGCCAAGGCCAAACTAGCTTTAGCTCTAAAGGCGGTGTTGCCTCATATCTCAGAAACAAAAGAAGTGGAAATGGTCAACGCCTACCACCCTTTACTCTATTTATCTAACTTAAAAGAAGGCCAACCTACTTACCCTCAGACTATCAGTCTGAATAAGGAGCATAGGGTGATAGTAATTTCTGGGCCGAATGCCGGAGGCAAAAGCATTACCCTAAAAACATTTGGTTTGTTGCAACTCATGTTGCAGAGTGGATTTTTAGTTCCCGTAAAAGAGGGCAGCACCATGTGTTTTTTCGAACGTATTTTAAGTGATATTGGAGACAACCAGTCCATTGAGAACCACCTGAGCACTTACAGTTACCGATTGAAACAAATGCGACAATTTTTAAACAAATGCAATCCAAAAACCTTATTTCTGATTGATGAATTTGGAACAGGCTCGGATCCCGAATTAGGCGGAGCCTTAGCCGAAGCATTTTTGGAGGAGTTCAATGAACGTGAAGCCATGGGAATGATAACCACGCATTATGCTAACCTGAAACTCTTAGCCAATGAATTGCCCAATTTGGTCAATGCCAATATGCAATTTGACGAAAACACGCTGGAGCCAAAGTATAAACTGATTATCGGTCAAGCAGGAAGTTCTTTTACCTTTGAAGTTGCCCAAAAGAACGGCATTCCTTTCAGCTTAATTAATAAGGCTAAAAAGAAAATTGAAAGTGGCAAAATCAGATTTGATAAAACCATTGTGAAGTTGCAGAAGGAACGCGAAAAGATGGAAAAGATATCTAAATCCCTAGAAACAGAGCAGCTGAAAAAATCAAAGGAATCCAACAAAATGGCTGAAACCAACGCTAGAATTCAAAAAAAGCTAGAGAGTTATCAAGAATTGTATGATTATAACCAAAGGCTAATTCATCTCGGCCAGAAAATTAATCAAATAGGCGAACGCTACGCCAAGCACAACCGCAAGAAGCAATTGATGACAGAGGTGATGCAGTTGGTAGAGACAGAAAATGCAAAAAAGAAAAGTGCTCCCAAATCGAATCAAAAAGCACCTAAGTCACCCATGACATCCGTTAGCAAAGAAGTTCAAGACAAGATTAAAACCATTAGAGCAAGCAAGCAGGAGCAGATTAAAAAAATTGTCGAAAAACCCAAGCCAGTGTTACATATAGGTGATGAAGTAAGATTATTCGACGGCAAGGCTGTTGGAACGATTGAGGCATTGGAAAAAGGTAAGGCGTTGGTCAATTACGGTGCCTTTACCACCAAAGTTTCAGTCGATCAGTTGGAATTAGTTAAAGCGCTGCAAGCGTGAAGTCCTATCTTTTATTTTTCGATGGATATTGCCATTTATGCAACCGCAGTGTCGACTTTGTTTTAAAACGCGACAAAAACTGTCAAATCCAATTTTGTTCCATTCAAAGTGCTCATCTTCACCCTTTGACACCAACACTTCTCGCCACTTTGACCGACGATTCGGTGGTATTGTATTGCCGAGATGACGGAGTTATTTATCAAAAATCAGAGGCTGTATTCGAAATTATTCGGATAATAGGTGGGGTATGGAAAAGTCTATTGATTTGCGAACTATTGCCAAGACAACTGCGAGACAGATTGTATAAGAGCCTGGCTGAAAACAGATACAAACTTTTCGGTAAAAAGGACCATTGCCGTATCCCCACTACTGAAGTAAAGGACCGTTTTCTTTAAACTATTTTACCTCATCATAATGATCGTCCCAGTTTTGAGCCTTTGGTTCTCCCAATTTACCAACAGACTTGGCTACGAACATGGAAACGGCAGCATCACCGGTAACATTAATGACAGTTCTGCACATGTCCAATGGACGATCTACAGCGAATATCAAAGCTAATCCTACAGCCAATTTATCTGCTGGGAAGCCAATTGATTCGAGTACAATTACCAGCATCACCATACCAGCACCTGGCACAGCGGCACTGCCAATAGATGCCATAAGTGCTGTAACTACTATGGTCAACTGATCGGCAAAAGTCAACTCAAATCCTAAAGCTTGAGCGATAAAAACGGCCGCAACAGCTTGGTATAAACTTGTACCGTCCATATTGATTGTAGCACCAACGGGTAAAACGAAACTAGACACCTCTTTATCAACTCCGAGGTGTTCTTCGACCCGTTCCATAGTTACGGGTAATGTGGCTGCACTACTACTAGTAGAAAATGCTAAGAGTTGAGCAGGACTAATTTTGGACAAAAACCAAAAGGGACTTTTCTTGGTATATACCATGATGACCAGCGCGTAGAAAACAACCATTAACAACAAGCCAATGAGCACTACAATGGCATATTTAAACAAGGCTAATAGCAATTCTGGATTGTCACTTGACACCACCACATTGGTGAGTAAAGCGAAAACAGCAAATGGTGCCGAAAGCATAATTAAATCAACCATTTTTAGGACTACTGAATTGAGAGAGTCAAAAATCTTTTTGAGAGGTTCGGCTTGCTTTTCGCCAACTAATAGCATCGAAATACCTAGAAAAATAGTAAAAAAGATGACCTGTAGCATCAATGAATTATTACTCATAGCACCAATGGCATTATCGGGAACCATGTCCTCTATAAATTGCAGAGGACCACTGGATTTTTGCCTGCCGGCTTCAGAAATTTTAGATTGGACATTAGAATCATTGGCGTATGTGGAGGTAAGCGTGTTAATGGTATCTTGATCAATTCCTTCTCCCGGTTTAAGCAGATTTACTAAGAACAAACCGATGCTAATGGCTATTACGGTTGTGACCACATAGGTAATAATTGTTCTCAGTCCGATATTTCTAAATTTCGAGATATTCTTCAAATCTGAAATGCCCTTTATCAATGAGGCCACTATTAACGGAATAGCAATCAGTTTGAGAAGTTTGATAAAAATGGTGCCAAATGGTTTTATAAATTTTGATGAAAAATCTACTCCTCCTTCCATTTGGGTTAAAACAATTCCAAATCCAATACCTAGCACCATGCCGAGTAATATTTTCCAATGTAAAGGCCATTTTTTCATATCGATATACTTATTCTTAAAATTATGATAGTCGTTAGGGTTGTAACTGTTGAATTTTTTGGAGCAGATAAAAATCGGCTATTACCAATGCAGCCATAGCCTCTACGATGGGTACGGCCCTCGGAACCACACAAGGATCATGGCGACCTTTGCCTTGGACACTAACACTGGTACCCGATTGGTCTATTGTATCTTGCACTTTCATGATGGTTGCTACTGGCTTGAAGGCAACCCGAAAATAGATGTCCATGCCATTACTTATACCTCCTTGAATACCTCCAGAGTGATTGGTGGTTGTGCTACCATCAGCTTGAAATGAATCATTGTGCTCAGAACCTAACATTTGTGTTCCATCAAATCCACTACCATACTCAAAACCTTTCACCGCGTTTATCGACAGCATGGCTTTTCCAAGTTCAGCGTGAAGCTTTTGAAACACCGGTTCTCCCAAACCAATTGGCACATTTGAAATGACACAACTGACCACACCACCTATAGTATCTCCACGCTTTTTAACCTCACTTATCCGCGCTATCATTTTTGACGCTGTATTTGAATCAGGGCAACGGACATCGTTAGTTTCGCTCAGTCTAAAATCTAATTTATCTTGAGGAATTGTCAATACCACATCTCCAACAGCAGAAGTATAAGCGTTAAAGGCTATGCTGCTACAAAGCTGTTTGGCAATAGCTCCTGCTACGACTCGGCAAGCGGTTTCACGCGCCGAACTGCGTCCTCCGCCCCGATAATCTCTGATGCCATATTTTTTATCATAGGTCATATCGGCATGGCTGGGCCTATAGGTCGATTGTATATGACTGTAATCTTTTGATTTTTGGTCTTTATTGAGAATTTGAAAACCTATTGGAGTTCCCGTTGTTTTTCCTTGAAAAATACCTGAAAGCCAAATCACTTCGTCTTCCTCCTGACGGGCAGTTACAATTTTTGATTGACCAGGTTTCCGCCGATTTAAATCGCGTTGAATGGCTTCAAAATCCAGTACTAAACCTGCCGGACAGCCATCAATAATGCCTCCTATGGCAGGACCATGGGACTCTCCAAAAGTGGTGAGTTGAAAAATATTTCCGAACGTGTTGCCAGCCATAAGGTCAAATTTACAAAAAACAAACTGCTTAACCGCGATTGATACTATTGAACAAGTTGAACCGCCTCTTCATAAGCTGCTTCGTATAACGGCATGATGTCTTTGATATCATAACGCATAGAGTGGTTTTTAGCGTTGGTCTTAAATTGATTTAAAGTCTTGTCATCCGACAGAATGCGTTTGGCTTGTTCAGCCATGGCAATTACGTCGCCTACATTGCTGAAGTATCCAGTTTGGCCATTAATGTTCAATTCTGGTAGTCCACCCGTATTACTGGACACTACAGGAACCCCAAAAGCCATTGCCTCCAAAGCTGCTAGTCCAAAACTTTCGGCTTCAGAGGGTAATAAAAACAAATCGCTATAACACAGTACTTGGTTAATTTCCCGACTCTTGCCGAGAAAAACAACATCGTTAGCCAAACCATAAGCAGATACTTGATCTTCTGCCGCTGCTTTTTCTGGGCCATCGCCAACCATAATCAACTTGGAGGGAATCGCCTCTCTAATTAGTTTAAATATGTCAATAACATCTGCAATTCGTTTTACTGGTCTGAAATTACTGATGTGAGAAATGATGCGCTCATTGGGCTCTGCCAAGACATGGCGTTCACATTTTTGAGGATCAACATGAGTTGTGAGATCTATAAAATTGGGGATTACTTTAATGTCTTTGTATATTTTAAACAATTTTTCTGTGTCTTGTTTAAGACTTTCAGAAACAGTAGTCACCACATCGGATTGATTGATACTAAATGTAACGGCGGCTTTGTAAAACGGGTGGCTTCCAACTAAGGTAATGTCGGTGCCGTGCAATGTTGTGACGATAGGCAATTTGATTCCCATATCTTCCAGCATTTTTTTGGTCATATAGGCGGCGTAAGCGTGTGGGATAGCGTAATGAACATGTAAGACATCGATCCCATAGGTCTTGATCACATTGACCAATCGACTTGACAAGGCCAACTCATAGGGCTGATAGTGAAACAGGGCATAATCTGGCACATGTACTTCGTGAAAATGCACGTTGGGGCTCAACAAATCCAATCGCACTGGTTGACTGTAAGTGATAAAATGAACCTCATGACCTTTTCGGGACATGGCTAATCCCAACTCGGTCGCCACCACGCCACTACCACCAAAAGTGGGATAACAAACAATGCCTATTTTCATATGATCAAATTACGGTGTTATTCATCAATCAATGCCTCATAAATAACTCTTTGTATTTCAGAACGAATATCGTAAGTGACCAAATCGCTATTCTTGTCATCCGGATAGGTTCTATTCGATAAAAATACGTAAATAATTGCCTCTTCTGGGTCGGCCCAAGTAAATGTTCCCGTATACCCCGAATGACCGAAGCTCGTCATTGAAACGCAGTTACAAGTAGGGCCCGAATCCTCAAGTTGTGGTTTGTCAAACCCCAAGCCTCTTCGGTTATTTTCTTGACAGAAATAACAATTATTAAAACGATCAAAGGCAGCTTCGCTAAAAAAACGACGCCCACCATAATAACCCTTCTGAAGGTACATTTGCATCATCTTGGCCACATCGTTGGCATTGGAAAAGAGTCCGGCGTGACCACCAATTCCCCCCTGCATGGCAGCTCCAGGATCATGAACAAATCCTTTGAGTTCTCTAAACCTAAAATAAGTGTCAATTTCTGTTGGAACGATAGCATTAGAGTCATACCACTCAGAAGGCAAATAACCTGTTCGATTGGCTCCAATAGGTTTTAAAAAGTGTCTCTGTATCAGTTCGTCTAGCCCTTGTCCGTAGGCACCCTCAACAAATTCCTTGAGCAAATAAAAGGTCAGATCACTGTATTTATAATCGGTAGTTTTCAGTAAGGGACTTTCTAAAATCCAGTTTGAAATACTGTCATTAAAATCGGTTCTTAAATAAAGATCTCTGGCGACATGAATCTGATGTGTTGCGGTCTTATTATTGGCAAAATATTTTGATATCGGCTGCTTATTGATAGAGTCCAGGGTTTCGGTGTAAAAAGGTATCCAAGACTGCAGCCCGGCATTATGAGACAATAAACGACGTAAAACAATAGATTCCTTATTACTACCCTTATAACGCGGTAGTATTTCAGCAAGGGTATCATTAAGACTAAAAAAACCTTTGTCCTCCATTTCGATGACTAATGGTAATGTGCTCAATATTTTAGTTATTGAGGCCAAGTCATAAATGTCAGTTGGGTTGACTTTCTGCCTGTTATTGTAAGTATGATAGCCAAAAGTTTTTTCATAAACCATTTTACCATTCCTTCCAACTGCAATTTGAGCCCCTGGGATCATCTTATTGTTGATAGCATGGGTTGCGATAGAATCTATTTTCAATAAAATCTCAGGATCTAAACCAACGTTATGTGGATTGGTATATCCTAACCGTTTTAATGACTCGGTGGTGAGGCCATCTCCTTGTGCGAACAACCCTTCTATAGTAACAGGAATACGCCCCTTCCCTTGTATAGCACCAAACAAAAGTTGGCCCCCCTGAGACTGCGCCGCTTCACTATTTTCATAGGCTAAAATGACAGCTTCTATATTCCTGATCGATTTGAGCTGTTTCAGGACATAAGGATTGGCAAAAACAGCAAATACCACCTGATGATTGCGGGCGAGCTCCTCAAGCATAACCAACTCGGAGTTGGTCATTTTATACGATTGAAACGGGCTTGAACTGGGCTTGTGAAATCCGATAATCACTTTACTGAATTGCTTCAATTGACGGTTCAATTCATCTAAATTATTATTTACCAACGGCGTGACTTGCGCGTACTTATTCATGGTTTGGAGAAAAATATCGGAGTCTCCGTTTCCTAATCGCACATACGCCAGGCGCTCCAGCTCCAAATCCTGAATTGGCAATACCTTATCCTCATTGACCAAAACAGTAAGTGCCGCCTCCATGAGCCTTTCATTGAGTGCAGTATTCTTTTGATCATTCAAATCTGCAATAAGATGATCCGTAACAATTGGCTTGAAATTGTTTAATCCTGCCTTAAACTTGGCCTTTAAAATTTTCTTGACCGAATGGCTCAAGCGATCTTCGGACAGTCTTCCTGACTCATAGGCCTTTTTGAACAATTCAATAGCCTTTGGAACATTTTCGGGCATCAGTAAGACGTCGTTGCCAGCTAAAAATGCCTGAAGATCGATTTCACCGGGCTCATCATAGTCGGCTACTCCCTTCATACTCAAAGCATCAGAAAATATCAATCCTTGAAAATTCAATTGATTCTTAAGCAAAGAAGTCACTACTTCATGAGATAATGAAGATGGGAGTCCTTCAGTAAGAGTAATCGTCGGGACATTGAGATGAGCTACCATTACCCCATTGAGACCTTCATCGATCAAAGCCCGATAGGGTGCCAACTCAACCCTTTCGATACGCTCCTTTGGAAAGTCAACAGTCGGCAAAGTTTTATGAGAATCTTGGTCGGTATCGCCATGACCAGGAAAGTGCTTGGCCGAAGTCAGCATATTTTCAGATTGCAGGCCTTTTAAAAAGTGTTTGGATTTTTCTATGACCAAATGCTTATCGGATCCAAATGCCCGGGACCCAATTATGGGATTATTTGGATTCGTATTGATATCCACGACTGGGGCAAAATTGATGTGTACCCCTAGCCTGCTGCAATGTTTTCCAATCTGCTTTCCGACTTCAAAAATCAAATCATTATCCTGAATAGCGCCTAAGGTCATATTGAACGGAAAAGCATGTGTTTGATCTAAGCGCATGGCCAATCCCCACTCGGCATCCATGGCTATTAATAAGGGCAGGTTGGTCAATGTTTGATACTTGTTTGTTAATTCGGCCTGCTTGAGAGGATCCCCCTTTGAAAAAATCACTCCTCCCAGCTGAGTAGATGTTATCAATTGCTCATTAAATTGGGCATCCTTTTGCGATTGATTTGAAAAAACTTGAACCATAAACAATTGACCCATTTTTTGATCCAAGTTCATGTTGGAGTAAATGCTATCCACCCACTGAGTTTGAGCCTCCGGATGGCTGTCCAAGAGCGGGTCATTTTGTGCCAACAAAGCCCAGTTGAAGCCCCATAATGTCAGAATACAAAAAATATTGATTCGCATAGACCTCAAGATTTACTCATAAAACGACTGTGCCAACTTTCTTCAGCCGGAACCTCCCAATTTGATTTATACTCTGCGATGTTGTTTACCAAATTATTAAACACAATAGTTGATTTCGACACTGCTTTATCTTTGGCCATTTTCTTAAAATCTAACAATGTTTTATATGCTACAAATTCGCCTTGTTTGTAAGAAACATTCATTTTATCCAATAAATCGACATTAAAGCGTTGCTCCAAATGTTGAATAAAACGGACCGAAGCATCTATAGAACAGCCACTTGCTCCAGATTCAGATTGATCTAAGGCCAAGACAATAAAGCGGCTGTAAGGCAAATCGTAACCAGCGTTAAGCTGGGCACCATGAGCGGTCCATTGGGTCAAAAACGCCTTCAGTTCATCGTGAACAATGCTGATCTCATCGGTTGACAGTGTTCTGTTGCATTGATAAATCCAAACTCTTGATGTTTCGGGAAGTTGTTCGAATGGAACTAGCATATTTTATAGTTATAGATCGGCAGCTTGGGCAATCATTTCGGCAACATCCATGACCTGAACCTGATCTTCCTTTTCCTTATTTTTAACGCCATCTGTCATCATGGTATTGCAAAAGGGGCAGCCAGCTGCAATGATATTGGCCGCAGTGTCCAAGGCTTCTTCGGTTCTTTCGATATTGATTTCCTTTTGACCACTTTCTGCCTCTTTGAACATCTGAGCGCCACCCGCACCACAGCACAAGCCGTTCTTTCGACTACGCTTCATTTCAACCAATTCGGCATCAAGCTTTTCCAATAACAAACGAGGCGCCTCATAGACATTATTAGCACGTCCCAAATAGCATGGATCGTGAAAAGTGATACGTTTACCTTTAAACTGACCTTTTTCAACCGTAAGGCGTCCTTCTTCCAATAGAGATTTTAAAAATTGGGTGTGATGCATCACCTCATAGTTTCCACCCAATGAAGGGTATTCATTTTTGAGGGTGTTGAAACAATGCGGACAAGCTGTAACGACCTTTTTGACACTGTAGGCATTCATTACCTCAATATTTGTCATGGCCTGCATTTGGAACAAAAATTCGTTTCCCGACCGTTTAGCGGGGTCGCCGGTGCAACTTTCTTCAGTTCCTAATACCGCAAACTCAACTCCTGCCTTATTCAGAAGTTTGACAAATGCCTTAGTAATTTTTTTAGCGCGATCATCGAAACTACCCGCGCATCCGACCCAAAATAAAACCTCAGGCTGTTTGCCCTGTTGGTGAAATTCGGCCATTGTTGGTACTTGTAGTGCTTCACTCATAGGTCTTTATTATACTTGATCGTCAAATACCTGAATTGTCACTTCTTTAGAAACCAATTCCGTAAACTGGCCATTATATCTGGTAGCCTTAACCAAATGATTGTCAATCCAATGGTAGTTACCGCCTCTTGGTTTACCCATCAATAAACTGTGATATTTAAACCCATTTTGTTTTAGCCAAGTTTCCGTTACTTGGCGATGGTTTTCGGTTCTCGAAGTAAAGAAACAAATCAAATGACCCTCTTCATACCAGCGATTAAGTGTGTCAAGAGCATCGGGGTATAATTGAGCTGTAGCCATACGTTCTGGTTCTTCATTGGGGATATCATCGCAAATAGTACCATCGATATCAATGAGATAGTTTTTAATGTGATCTGGTAAAACAGGACTGATTTTATGGTCGCCTTGTGAGGTCTCTTTTAAAAATTTATCTGCACTAGAAATGTTTGACATAAGTCTTTATTTTAATTGTTTTTAGACCAATTCAATCGGTCCATTTGATTATACGGCCAGGGGGCACCATTATTTTCGATATTACCCATCATATTATTCAATTCTACTGGAGCGGCCGATTGCTCCATGACTAAATACCTTCTCATATCCATGATAATGGACAGCGGATTGATACTTATCGGGCAGGCCTCTACACAGGCATTACATGATGTGCAGGCCCACAGTTCTTCTGTACTGATGTAATCGCCTAACAACTGCTTACCGTCGTCCTTAAAGGTTCCATTATTGGCATCTATGTTCGCCCCAATGTCTTGAATACGATCTCTGGTGTCCATCATGATTTTTCTAGGCGACAAAAGTTTTCCTGTTTGATTAGCAGGACATTCAGATGTACACCGTCCGCATTCTGTGCAAGAATAGGCATTTAGTAATTGAAGCCAATTTAAGTCTGTGGCATCACTAGCACCAAATTTGTCTGGAATGGCATGAGGGTCCTCTGAAGACGTGGCGTAGGGATTTGCATTGGGATCCAACATAAGTTTAACCTCCTTAGTCACGGCATCCATATTATCAAGTTGCCCTTTGGGATTGACTGCACCATAGTAAACATTGGGAAAGGCTAACAAGATGTGGAGATGCTTCGAATAGTATAAATAGTTTAAAAAGATAAGAATACCTCCAATATGCACCCACCATGCCACTCTTTCGATCATGTGAAGTGTTGACTCCGAGAAGCCTGAAAACCAAGTTGCTATAAATTGACTTACTACATTTCCAGAATTCATTTCCTGAAAAGTTACATCCGTGGCATTCATCACTAAAAACAAAACCATCAAGACGACTTCAAAATATAAAATCAAATTCGCGTCCTGTTTGGGCCACCCTTTCATTTCAGGATTTAAGAAACGAGCGATTCTTTGAACATTTCTACGCCACCAAAATACCACAACAGCCAACAGAACTAAAACTGCTAATATCTCGAAAGCCCCAATGAGCAAACCATAAGCTTGTCCTATACCCGAGAAAACACGATGTGTCCCCAGCAGACCATCAATGATTATCTCTAGTACTTCAATGTTGATGATGATAAAACCAAGATAAACAACAATATGAAGTAAGCCAGAAACAGGTCGACTTACCAATTTACTTTGACCTAAGGCAATCATCAGAAGATTCTTTAGGCGTTCTTTTTTTGAGTCGGATATTTCCAGATCTTTTCCTAAGGCGATATTTCGTCTTATTTTACCAATATTCCTGGCGAAAAAAAGCACTCCAGAAAGAAGAAGTACAGCAAAAACAATGTTTGGCAAATACTCCATCATTCGTCTTTATTAAGCTCTAGTGTATTATTTTTTTTTAAATCGTATGATTTCGGGCGCTTGCCAAAAATTGAAAAATGGACATATCGTTTAGGGTTCAATTTCATGTCTTGCAACAAAGCTTTTAGTTGAGCGGTCGCGCCATCAATATTTTCATACAGCTGGTCGTCCTTTAAAAGTTTACCTACCGAGCCCTCCCCTTTTTCGATATCTTCTAACAAAGCACTGACCGCTTCTAGAGAACTGTTTAGCCTATTTATAGTTCCAGCCAAATCAGCTTGCGTAAGTGTATCTGAAATTGACAACAAGTTTTTTGAAAATTGCTCAGCATTATCAAACGTTTGGGCCACCTTGGAGGAATTATCCCGTAACATGGATTCAGCGGAGCTCGTTAACATTTGAATACCCGATAGAGTGCTATCTAATTTGGCAACACTGCTTCTTAAATGATTTTTAGTTCTATCGTCAAAAATGTCGTTGACATTCTTCAACAAATCATCGGCACTAACCATCATGGCCTCGATTTTCTCTTGAAGAGGCGTTAATCTTTGATTGACCAATTCTGTCAAACCATCCTTGACCTCGGAGGTCAAAGTATCTCCGCTAACCGCGGGCCTAGCGCCATCATTTGCAAAGATTATGGCTACAGCTTTTCCACCTATCAAACCAGTCTCGTAGATTTGAGCTTTTGAGTTTTTAGAAAATTCAACATCATCTTGAATTAATAATGTGAGTTGCACATTCTGTCCATCTGGTGTTAATTCCATACCCACAACGCTGCCAACATTAAATCCATTGACTGTAATAGGAGCAGATTTGGTGAGTCCCTCAACACTGGCATAGGTCGCATAAAAGGTCCTTGATCCAATCAAAAGGTTTTGACCTTTTAAATAATTATACAAAAATATAAAGAGTAGGATTCCTGTGAGGACAACTACGGCAGTTTTAATTTCTTTGGTAAACTTCAAAAGTACTGATTTTGCTTGCTAAGTTAGGTATAAATTTTAATTCATCGAAGCTTCAATAGCCTCCTTAATAGGAATTTTTACGCCCCGATCAAAAGCTACTATAAAAGCCTCGGGATAACCTTTTTGTTGCACCATTTTTTGCTGATTTACTGCATCTGAATAGGACGATGATGCCCCATAGAAATACCGGTATAATTTATTCGACTCTTCAACCGTAACCCCCTCTAGACCGTTGAAATTACGTGCTTTGGTTTTCATTTTCCTTGAACCGGATGCTATCTGCACCTTAAAGACAATATTAGGCTGAATTTTCTTTTGATCTGTCTTATCAACGGTAGCAACAATAGGTTCAGAATCAACAAAATAATCCATCTCCGATCTGTAGGTAAGAATGGCGTCAGCTATACTAGATGCCATTTTCATTTGACCAACTTTGCTGTTTAAGAATGGTCCCTCTTCATTATTGGTCAAAAAGCCCAATTCGACCAGCACACTGGGCATGTAGGTATTGTGCAATACCCAAAAATTACTCTGCTTCACGCCACGGCTTTTTCTTTTCACCTTGTTTACAAAGTTTGACTCAATCAACTCAGCTAAACGTATACTCAAATCGATAAAGTCCTCTTGCATTAGTGATAGACCAATCAAGGATTCGGGTGAGTTTGGATCGAATCCCTCGTAATTCTTCTCGTAATTTTCCTCTAAGAAAATGACCTCATTTTCTTTTTTAGCTACCTCAAAATTTCTAGCGTTACTGGCTGGGCCAATGACAAAAGTCTCTGAACCACTGGCTTGAGAGGAATGGGAGTTACAGTGAATAGAAACAAAAAGATCGGCATCAACACTATTGGCCACTTTTGGACGATAGTATAAATCTACTGCCACGTTGGATTTCCTTGTGTACGACACCTCAATACCACTGTTCTCCTCCAAAATCTTTCCTACCTCAAGAGCTACACTAAGCGATATTATGGCCTCTTCATAACCATTACCGACATTCCCTGGATCTTTACCACCATGGCCTGGATCTAATACAACCTTAAACTTCTCGTTTTGCGAAAACATAGCCGGCGCAAACAGCAGGCAACAACAACAGATCGTTGTTGGCATTAAAATTGAAGAAAGAAAGGTCTTTAAAGTCATTAATGAAATTTGTTAAAGGTATAGGCCACAAACATTAGAACAAAAATATACGTAACTTTGCGTAGTCAAAAATCAGACCGTTTCTACAAAAATACAGCAATAAACATTGTCAACAAACGCTACTTACTGCTTTCGTGTACTGATTTTTACAGTTTTTATAAACAGTTTTGCACAAACCTCACCCGATTCAAAACCACTTGAAACGGTTCGCGACACCGTCCGTCTGGATAGCGTTAGTGTCCCAACAGACTCCATTATCAAAAAGCCAGAAAGCGCCCTGGAAGGCATTTTAACTTATAACGCCAAAGACATCACCTCAATTAATACCAAGAAAAAAACCATTTACCTCTACAATCAAGCTGATATGACCTACAAAGACATGTCGATAAAGGCTGGGGTAATTACGATCAATTACGAAACAAATGAGGTTAACGCTGGAAGAATAAAAGACAGTTTGGGGAATTACTCCCAGGCACCTGTCTTTACTCAGGGTGGTGATGTGATAGAACCCGATTCAATTCGATTCAATTTTACTACAAAAAAGGCTTTGATATGGAATTCAAAAACCGAACAAAGCGGTGGGAAAATTTTGGCCGAACTGACTAAAAAAGTGAATGACTCAGTACTTTTTATCAATCGGGGAAAATTCACCACATCGACCGATTCAGAGGATCCTGAGTACTACTTTTTGATGAGAAAGTTCAAGGCGGTGCCCGGCAAAAAAGTCGTTGCGGGTTGGACGAATATGTATATCTACAATGTGCCGACCCCAATAGGTGTTCCTTTTGCTTTTTTCCCGCTGACAAATAAACGCAGTTCTGGTGTCATTGTACCCTCCTTTGGAGAGCAAGAAGAACGGGGTTATTTTCTCCAAAATGGCGGCTATTATTTTGCTGTGAACGATTATTTAGATTTAGCAGTAGTTGGAGATTATTATACTAATGGCAGCTACGGACTGCGTGTGGATAATCAATACAACAAACGTTATAAATTTAATGGTAACTTGAGTTTTAGATTTGAAAATTTAATCACAAGTGAAAAAGGCTTTCCTGATTATTCAAAATCAAATATTTACAATCTCCGATGGTCTCACAACAAGGATTCTAAATCGAATCCCAATTCCCGTTTTTCGGCCTCCGTCAATATTGGTAGCAGTACTTATTTTAGGGAGTCGATCAATCAATTGAATATTTCGAGTGCCTTAAACAATACTTTGGCCTCGTCGATTTCCTATTCCAAGTCATTTCCTGGTGAGCCTGCGGTGAATGTAAGTTTGACAGCAACCCATTCTCAGAACACCAACACCCAGCAAATCAATTTAACACTACCTACCTTTCAAGGTAGTGTAGGCAGAATGTTTCCTTTTGCCCCTAAAAATGGTGGTAAAAAAGGTATTTTACAGAATATTCAGTTTCAATATAACGTCAGAGGTGAGCAGCGCATTCAAACCACAGATTCACTATTTCTGAAAAAGGAAATGTTTGACAATGCCAAAAAAGGCATGCAGCACACCATACCACTATCCACTAACTTTAAAATTCTAAAGCACCTCAGTGTAAGTACCAGTACAAATTTTCAAGAAAATTGGACTTTCGAAACCATTTCCAAATCTTTTGACCAAGAGACACAAACCGTGGTGACCACGCCCATTCAAGGTTTTGATGCTTTTAGAACTTACAATTTCAGTACGGGTATTGGAACTACTGTTTATGGTATGTTCCCCTTCAAGGAGGGTTCTAAGATAGAAGCAATTCGTCATGTGGTTAGACCGTCCATTAGCTACAACATAAATCCTTCATTTGACCAATATTACGACACCTATGAAGTCATAGATGCCGATGGCAATACCACTGCCGATGTTGAATATACCCGTTTTGAAGGCTCAATGTTTGGATCGCCAAGTAACAGATATTCGAGCTCAATAGGATTTTCACTGGGGAATAATATTGAGGCCAAAGTGCGCTCCAAAGATAGTACCGAAGTGGAATCCAAAAAAATTGTGATTTTAAACAGTTTGAATTTCAGCACCAATTATAATTTGTCAGCAGATTCTCTCAATCTCAGTCCAGTGAATATGACAGGTAGTACACAGTTGTTTAATAAAGAGTTGAATTTAAATTTCGGTGCCACCTTCGATCCATATGCCCTCGACCAAAACAACAAGAAAATCAACACCTTCAATATCAGCAATGGTGGTGGTTTGTTTAGAATGACAAGTGCCAACGTCAGCATGAGTTATAATTTAAAAGGCGGTCAATCCAAAGACTCTGAAGGTACTTCGGGAAGCCGCAGCCAATCTGAAACAGTAAGAAATGGCGGAAGAGATGATGATTTATTTGGGCGGGCCGAGGATTTTGCGGATCGGCGATTTTCTGAGGACGACGGAGCCGATAGCGCCGAAGCATCTGAAGAAAACGATTTGTTTACGTACACCATTCCTTGGAATCTTCGGGTTTCTTATGCCATGAATTATGCTAACAGTATAGGGCAAAGAGAAATTTCGTCGCATTCTCTAATGTTTTCAGGCGATATTGAAATATCACCCAGATGGCGCGTAGGCGCTTCGTCAGGATATGACCTAAAAAACACAGGGTTTACATTCACCCAACTGCGATTTGAAAGGGATTTATTGTCCTGGCGTATGAACTTTTCTTGGGTACCTTTCAGCACCTACAAACAATGGAATTTTTTCATTGGCATCAAATCGGGTATATTGAGCGATATTAAATACGACAAACGCCGCCAAAGAGACCAACAGTTATAATAGTTTCAATCATGAAAAAAGCAATCATTTCGAGCCGTGCACCTCAACCTATCGGACCTTATAATCAGGCTATTCTAAAAGGTGATACCCTTTATATGTCTGGACAAATTGCCATGCATCCTGATACGAACGTATTAGTTTTAGATAATATACGGTCTGAAACACATCAAGTGATGACCAATATAAAGGCCGTCCTAGAAGCTGCAGAAATGGGTATGGAGCACATAGTGAAAACCACTATATTTCTTAGAACAATGGAAGATTTTGCCGCCGTTAATGAGATCTATGCTACCTACTTTAAAAACAGTGTAGCTCCTGCTCGCGAAACTGTGGCTGTAGTTGGCTTACCTAAAAACGTCAATATAGAAATCAGCGCCATTGCGGTGCGTTAATCTTTGCTGTTTGCAAGTTTATTGACGTGGTATCTGATGAGACCTTCTATAGGTCGTCGCTCAAACACACCCACTTTGAAACCCATTTCCTCACCAACTGCTCGAATTTCTTCTTGAGCGAAAAAGGCTATTGATCCGGCAAAGTGAACAGGACAATCCTGCAAGTGCTCTTTGAATTGAAAAATCATTGTATTGGCAAACTCACGAATACCCGACTTAATTAATTCCTCAATATATTCAGATTCTTTGTTCAAAAACATGAATTCAGCGAAAGACGCTAGGTATGCATTGGGATTAGGTTTTTTGTACAACTTGGCCTTGATAACATCCGAATCAAGGTCATAACGCTCTGAAAATGAAATTTTTAGATTTTCGGGCATCAATGAAAAGTAGTAATCTCTTAACAATCTACGGCCAAAATAATTCCCAGAAGCATCGTCCATTACCGCATAACCAAGAGATGTTACACGTTGATCCAATGTTTTTCCATCAAAAAAGCTACAATTCGATCCCGTCCCGAGAATGCAAATGACTGCTGGTTTCATTTCAGCACCTACCGCGGCGTATGCCGCAG
>Ga0209136_1000780_pt1 | contig 22476 bp, 12 predicted proteins | sample SaaInl0LU_22_DNA_FD_184640 | JGI IMG/M metagenome (GOLD analysis project Ga0209136, IMG submission 184640) | Marine microbial communities from expanding oxygen minimum zones in the Saanich Inlet - ESP_90LU_22_DNA (SPAdes) (version 2) | ecosystem: Environmental > Aquatic > Marine > Intertidal... | reverse complement strand
ATCTTCACCTGGATATAGAGACATTCCGATAATGTCAAATTTATTGATCTGAAAACCGTTGTTTAACAATCCACCTATATTCCATTGAAACAAACCATTATCATTACCACTAGCAATATGTAAAATTGTTTTAATAGAAGAGTTGAATGTTTTAACTGCATTGGCACCAGCGTTTAAAAATTTAGCATAATTTGCAAATCCACCTGTGGAAGCTTTTCCTGTAGTCCAAAGCATTCCATTATTTGTTTCATTACCGATTTGTACCCATTTTGGTGTAATCCCCTTTGCATGTAAAGCATTTAGAATCTCATTAGTATGATTGGTAACAGCAGTTTCTAATTGTGCAACTGAGTAATTAGACCACGCTGCAGGTTTAGTTTGTTGTCCAGGATCTGCCCACCAATCACTGTAATGAATACAAATCATAATGTCTAGACCATTATTTTTTGCTTTTTCTGCCTTTGAAGCCAAATCATCAATATTACACCAACCCTTTGCTCCAGAGTTTTCTGGGTTAACCCAAACTCGTAATCTTACAGCATTCAAATCGTATTCCTTTAGCAAAGGCAATAATTCTTTTGTGTTTCCATCATTATCTTTCCAAGTATACCCTTTGGATTCCATTTCAGTCATCCAACTAATATCTGCTCCTTTGCTGATGTTTTTGGTATTAAAATTATAACCATTCGTGTCTTGTAAAGTCAATGAGGGTGTATTCCAATGACCTGCCCAAGCATTTTCATTCCAGGTACCACTTGCAAACATTGTTGCTTTTACTTGATAATAATGACCAACTGGTAAATTTGCTGATAATTGATGAATGCTTCCGACAAAAAATGATGCTGATTTTTGCACATCAATACCCGCTGTTTGATTATTTAAAGTAACTCCATTGATATAACTTACATACTGGTTGTTACTATCTAAAATTTCTAAACCAATAAAAATATGATTACTTGTTGATCCTGCTTCACTAGAATATTTAAAATTGACTGTTAAATTAGCTCCTAAAAGCGGACTAACTTCCAAAGGATTTTCGCTATGTGAAACAATTTCTATAGATTGTGAAAATGATATCTTAGCAAAAAATAGAATCCATATAAAAAATGATATTTTGATGGTTTTACTAGTGTTTTTTTTCATTTAAATGGTATTTGATAGGATGTGTATTCAATTTACTGAAAAAATACCAACTCAAAACAAAGGGGTTCTTATATTATTCCTCGTTATCATTGCTTTGTAATTTGATCAATTCAACAGAGGATGCTGAAATTTCTACATTTTGTAGTTTAGTATTTGTTTTTAATATGATTGAAGCAACACCTGCTTCAAATGCTACAGGATTCTCACCAATCAACTCCCCTTTTCCACTTACATTAAATTTTGCTTTTCCTTTAAAATCAGAAATGGTAGTATTATTTTTATCTACAACAGATGCGTTTATAAAAAATATGTCTGAATCACTCACTTGTAGACCTTCATAGTCATTATCGATATCTATATTGATTTTCGCAGCTTTCTCCGGGGTCAATTTAACATCAACACATTTTAATTTATGATCAACATACCCTTTTGCTTCTAATTTTCCTTTTTTAAAGGATTTTAATTTAAATGTAAAAGGGGGATGTTTTAAGTTTTTTGAAATTCTGTTTGTATCAGGTTTTTGTATTCCTAAACTTTTTCCGTTCAAAAATAATTCCACTTCATCACAATTGCTAAAAACCCGAACATTTAAAGTGCTGTTTTTTTTCCATTTATTGGCTATGTACACCATTGGTTTTCCATTAGGGTCATCAAAATCTCTTTGGCTCTGATAAAAATAATAAGACGGCTTTGGAATTCTAAATATATCCATTAGTCCAGATGCTTCTAAATCTTTTGCATACCCTCTATTGTAATCGTACATCACCCAATAACCATCTGCAAAAGCCGCTGTGTTATAATTGTCATTATGTGCTTCTTGAATATTTGTTGCTTGTTGCAAAAGAGCTATTTCACCTGCTGTTCTTAACTGTCTGCTAGAACGTTCTTTTTGCAATAAACCACTCCAAGAATCTTGATTTAAGCCAGCGTTCATTGCATAATATTCCCAATCTCCATACTCTGAAACATTATATGGCTTTTTTATTGTTGAATCGTAATGATTTAACCTATGTTGTCTTGCTTGTAAATAAATATCATAACCATAAGATTGCCAACCAGCAGTAAACGATTGATTTCCTGGATATTCTAGGTGTGCAATTTTAGTTAATTTATCGATAAAAGGTTCTGGCATCCAAGATTCATTTAAAGAAACTTCCCACGCAATTACAGAAGCGTGATTTCTATCTCTTCTTATTAAATCTTTTGCAGTTTGAAAGACGTGATTTTGAAATTGTTCCTCCTCACAAAAATATTGCCAACCTAAAATAGCATCAATCGTAACTATACCCAATTCATCGCAAGCATCCATAAAGGATTTACTTTGCGGATAGTGTGACAATCTCACATAATCGAATCCTGCTTCTTTAATTTTTTTGGCATCTCTATAATTTGCATTATCAGAAAGTGCGTAACCGATATAAGGGTATTCTTGATGGCGGTTTACCCCTCGTAAAAAAGTTTTTTCTCCATTCAAATAAAAATCTTGACCAATAAATTTCATTGTTTTAATACCTATTCTGGTTTTTTCAACATCTACAACTTTATTGTCTTGAATAATTTCTGTTTTTAAAGTGTATAAATCTGGTGATCTAGGAAACCAGAGCTTTGGATTTTCTACATCTATGTCAACACTGATTTCTTTATCAACATTAGGATGTAAAAAGATTTTTTTACTTTTGTAAGAAGTAATCATCCTATCATTTTGGAACAGGGTGTTTTTTACAAAAAAAGAAGTCGAATCCTTAGCTTCATTTCTGATATGTGTTTGAATATTAACCGTTGCTTTCTTTGTTGAAACATTTTTATATTTAACAAATACACCTCCACTTGCTGTTTTGTTTTCTAAAATGGGATCCGTAACATATAATAGATTTTTAGTGATTAACCATACATTTCTATAAATACCCCCATAGGTATTAAAGTCTAATTTGGCTAAAGGTTTTGGTCCTGTAATTGGATTGTCTTTATTGTTTAATTTTACTGCAATTGTATTTTTTTTATCAAATTTGGCAACATGAGAAAAATCAATTGTAAAAGGCAAATACCCACCTTGATGCTTAATAAGTTTTTTGCCATTTATCCATACTTCTGCTATATTCATGGCACCTTCAAAGTGTAAAAATAGTTTCTTTTGTCGATGATTTTGGGATAGCAAAAACTCTTTTTTATACCAACTAATTCCTTGCCACTGATCATTTACAATTTTTGGCTCTATTTTAGATGTATGGGGTAAAGTGACTTCTTCCCATGATTTAAAATCCTTGTTTTTGATAAAATGATCATCCAGATTGTTTTCATCATCAACCCTAATAAAATACCAACCTGAATTGAATTTCTCTTTTTTAGGTGTAAAGTTTTCACGATCAGAACAAGCAAACATGAATGTTATTGAAATTATGAAAAAAATACATTTTCGAATTCTCATTATTTTAATCATATTTTTCCGAAGCAATATAATTTTGAATTTTACCTCCATAAGGAAACCATTCATTTTCATTTGAGGATTTTTTAAATAAGGAATCCATGTGTTTTACTAAAACTGGATATTTAACTGCTACGTTGTTAGACTCTCTCGAATCCTTAGCTAAATCATATAGTTCTATTTCACTATTGATACCATATCTTACTGCTTTCCAATTGTCTTTTCTTATTGCTTGTCTAAAACCACCATCTTCAAGTTTTTGCCACCAACCATCTAATTGTAGCTCCCAATAAAGATACTTGTGTTTTTCTTGTTTTTTATTTAGAAGAGTGGGTAAAAAAGAAATGCCATCTATTTGTTCAGGAGTTTTACCATCCACAAGATCACAAAAAGTAGGGAAAACATCCCAAATTGTAGAGATATGATTGGATACTTTTGGAGTGATCTTGTCTTTCCAATACGTTATCATTGGAACTTTAATTCCTCCTTCATATAAATCTCTTTTGAACCCACGTAAATTACCATTGCTATTAAAAAAATTGTATTTATGACCTCCTTCATTGTGAGGACCGTTATCACTTGTGAAAATAAAAATTGTATTTTCTAATAAGCCCAATTTTTTTACGTGATTGAATAGTTCTTTAATATATGAATCTAACAATGTAATTCTTCCTGCATGTTGTCTTTCAACTTCTGGCCATCCTTTATCTTTATATATCTCATTGTCATAAATATCATTTTCTGGAGTATGAGGAATTTTATAAGACATGAACAAAAAGAATTGGTTTTGTTTATTTTTTGATACAAAATCGATTGCTTTTTCTGTTCTCAATTCATCTCTTGATTTATATTGCTTTTTCCATATTTTTTCTATTTCCAAAGGTTTTCCGCTTTCCCAAATTGTATTTGGATCGTTGGGGTCACCTTTAAACTTATTCCATTGTCTATGAAATGTATAATCAAATCCTTTATGGTGTGCCCAAGAATATAAACTATCAGGATTTTCTAGATGCCATTTACCAATAACACCTGTTTTATATCCGTGATTTTGAAAGTATTCTCCAACAGTCAATTCATCTTTTTTTAATGGAACTCTAAACCATAAATCATTTTTACCAATTCCACTATTACCTCTTATGGTAGTATGTCCAGGATGTTTACCGGTCATTAGGGCTGCTCTTGCTGGTGAACATACTGCGTTTGTGTAGAAATTATTAAATTTAATTCCCTTTCTACTCAAACTATCTAAAAAAGGAGTTTTAATCTGTTGTTGCCCATAAACGCCTAACTCATTGTAACCTAAATCATCAGCCAAAAGAAAAATAACATTTGGCCTCTTCTTTATGGGCTTATTTTTTGTACAACTCATAAAGGATAGTATTAATATTACTAAATAATATTTTCTCATTTAATTATCAATTTCAGAGTGTGTTTTGTAAAATACTTATCCGTTTTTTTATTGTTTTATAAACTTGATGTTTTTTGATTTATTTTCTGATTGAATTGTTAAAATAAAAATACCAGGATTAAGATTAGAAACATCTATTCTGTTTTTTTTAAATGTTGAAGAATAGACTTCTTTCCCTAATAAAGTTGTAATTTTTACATTAGAAATATTCAAGTAATTTGAACTTTTTATATAAATATTATTTTTTGTTGGATTTGGATATATTTCTATTTCACTCAACAAACTATCAACACCATTTACACTTGCAGTAGTGGAAGTTATGTTAATTTGAGTTTCCGGATATGCACCTGCTAACCAATCACTAGGGTTTTGTTTTAATTCGATTTTTAGTTTGTAATTTAAATTACCTGTTAAATCAGCAGTTGGTGTTGTACCTTCGGGTATTGTAAGATCGAAGGACCCTGTAACATCTGTACCTGCTACTGCTGTTGTTAATTCCGCACTTGCTACATTTGCACTCCAAGCCCAACCATCTAAAAGTTCTATTGCACAATAGATATAACCATCTGCAGCTATTGTATATTTATAGTCGACTGTTATAGTTGAACCTATTTCTGCTGTTGTTAATTCTGCTGAAGTAAATTCAATTGTTTGCGCACTCAAAAAACTTGAGATAAATAAAGCGATAAAAAGTAATTTTGTTTTCATGATTTTAAGTTTTAATGTTAATATTTTAAGTGTTCTTTTATTATTAATTAATTTAAAGTTATTGTTTTCTCTACGGCGTTTATAGTCATCTTATAAGTTCCTGGAGAACCAATAAACTCAAAGTTTCTATCGTCATGATCTTGTTCCGAAATGTTAGCATCTATCATAAACCCTTCATCAGCGTAAAAAGTATAGTTGTTGTTTGTATCCCAAGTTCCAAACGTTTGAAAGAATCTAAAAACACCATTAGACAACGTAATTGAAGCGGACCAGATGTCTGGGGTATTTTCTACGAACTCTATCGTATCTTCGTTAAATCCCCAACCTCCAGGAACTGCACTACCAACAGCCCAAAGAGAACTAGATTCTTCTAAGGTTATGGTTTTTGTGTCTTTATCTATTGTAATCGTATAAATACCAGGTGTACCATTAAAATTAAAATTATCTCCTGCAGGAGCATTTTCTAATCTATCATCTATGGTGTATCCATCATTCTCGTAAAATGAATAATCTTGTCCTGAATCCCAATCTCCAACAGTGGTAAAGAATCTAAAATGTGCATTTCCTAATCGAGCTTTTACTTTTAAAACATCCACATCACAGGTCACTTCTATTCCAGGAAAATTCCATCCAATATCTGTAATACCATCTCCCAAAACATATAAAGATTCACATTGTCCAGTATCAACAATGTTTTCTATTATTTTGATATTCATTGTAGCTGTTTCAGAGAAAATTTCATCAGTTCCTGCACCACCATTTCCAATAGTAGCTTTGATCCTAAAATATATTACACCTAAATTATTAGGTTCACCATTTGCATTTGTAGTTGTTGGGTCGTCATCTAAATTTAGTTCTTGCACCAAATTCATTAACTGTCCAACGGTAACAATGTGATTGGTATTAGAGGTATTCCCAATAGAAGTTATCGTAGAAAAATCTGAGGTTACCGAAGCCTCTAACTCATAGATACTCGTCGTTACAGGAGTAGGTTTGTTCCAAATAAAACGATCTGCAATATTCTCTTTGGTATCCTCTGATAATAAGTATTCAGAAGCAAATGTGTTTTGAAAAAAAAATTCACTTGAGTTTAAATCTGCAATAACAATTCCAGCTTCTTCTTCACAAGAATTGAAAAAAAAGATACTCATCAACAAAATGATTCCTAATTTTATGTTTTTCATTTTATGTTATTTTTTAAATTAATACCTTGGGTTTTGTTTTAAATTTGGATTTGCTAACAGATCTGTAATTGGTATTGGAAATAATCTGAATTTTTCATCAACAGCGGTACCATCCTTTACACCACCTTTCCAAGCCCACAAATAATCTGAAGTAGTAAATCTGTTGTATCGAATTAAATCTGTTCTTCTAAAACCTTCCCACATCAACTCTCTTGCCCTCTCGTCTAAAATAAAATCTAAATCTAGTTCTGAGGAAGTAATATTACCAACAGCGCTATTTGGATTGTTGTCATAAGCCCTTCCTCTAATTTTATTAACATGACTCAAAGCTGTACTAAGGTCTCCTCCAGAACCTCCTCTTAACACAGCTTCAGCATAAATCAAATACATTTCTGCTAATCTGAAAACTGGAAAATCGATATCACTTAAATTATTAAATGTATTTTCTTGTTGGATTGGAGAACCATCTCTATTTATATTTCTATATTTTGTAATAGAATATCCATTTAAAGAATTAGATAAAGATTCAATTTCTAATGTTCTGCTAGATTCATCATTTTCAGTCCAAAAAACTGCTCTTTTGTCTATACTTGGGTCGTTTGTAGGAAATAATGCAGGAATAGATGGTGTAACTCTGTATAAATTCCAACTAGAGCTCATACCGTTTATGGATGCAGGAACACCAGCAGCTCCCAAACTGTATGTATTTGTTCCTCCCCAAGTTCTTACTTTTTCATTATCATAATTGAATGTGTAAATAAATTCATTGGTATTTTGATTGTTATCCCCCAACATTAACCATTGGTGATTTTGCTCTAATGAATACCCAGCATCAACTACTTTTTTACTGTATGCAATGGCTTCTGTGTATTTTTGAGAATTTGTATAGGTTTCCGCATTTAAATACAATCTTGCTAGCAAAGACCAAACTGCCGCTTTATCTGCTCTACCATATTCATTAGCTCTTGCATCAATCATTAAAGGTTCAATTTCTTTAAGTTCTGATTCTATGTATTTGAATAAATCAACACTTAAAATTTGACCTGGAATTTCATTATTCTTTAAGGTTTCTTCTGTGGCAAAAGTTGGGTTGCCAAATAAATCCATCATCATCCAATAAGCATAAGCTCTAATAAAACGAACTTCACTTTTAAAAAATTCTACCTCTTCTTGTTCTACTTTAGTTAAACCTCTGCTTGCTACTAATGATGGTTCAGATTCAATAATAAAATTATTACAGAGTGTAATTAAATATAAACCACTTTGATACACATCTGTAGATTGATCGTGTTCCGAAGACCAACTTAAGGTTGTTTCTTGATGATCGTTCCAAGTATTTACAATTTCATCAGTAGTAACTTCTTGAAGTTCGAAAAAATCACGATAGAAAAAGTTATTTGCACCTGCAAACTGAATATATGCAGAAACCATAGCTTGCTTGTAACCATCGACTGTGCTAAATTGTTTTTCATTGGTTAACTCATTTGTTGGAAAACGATCTAAGTCATCTTCACAAGAAATGTAGCCCATAATAATTATTAACGGTATCAAACATGTTTTTAAATAAGATATTGCTTTCATTTTTTGCTTATTAAAAATTAAAATTAACTCCAAGTGAAAATGTTCTTGGAGCTGTATAATTACCACCAAAATTAGATCCATAGTTGTATGGAGATTCTGGGTCACCTCCATCAAAAGCAGTTAAAATAAATACGTTTTGCACTGATGCTGATAAATTTAAATCTGAGTGGTTTTTTGAATTTATAATGTTGCCTAAATTGTAATTTAAACTGAAGTTATCCATTTTAAGAAAAGATGCGTTTTGTAGATAATGATCACTAAATTCTTGATTTGCGTTACCACTTTGAGTAAATTGAGTATCAAAATAATCTGTATTGACATTTCCTCTAAAAATTCCATCATAAATAGATGCTAAATTATCATTGGGCTTAAAGAAAATATAATGCCCTAAATTTGAGTGGAATGCCATATTTAGTGTTAATTTTTTATAATTAAAACTAGTATTGAAACCAATATTATGTCTTGGTACAGCGCTTTCGCTTCTGTATCTATCTTCTTCATTTATGGTTCCATCTTGATTGAAATCTGCCATTTGATCTTCTATAGGATTTCCATTTGCATCATATACTTGTTTGTATAGATAAAATGTATTTCGTTGAAAACCTACTGTATTTACTAAAATACGTCCACTAAAAAGACCAACTGAACTGTCGTTGTCTTCGGATAAACTTGTAACTTCATTTTCATTATATCCATAATTAAGTCCCAAATTCCAAGTGAAATTTTTTGACTGAATTGGAGCTGCATCAATTTTGATTTCAAACCCTCTGTTTTCTAAACTCCCAATATTTTTAGTAATATTATTTGCGAAATCTGTACCTGAAGGAATGGAAACATTATTTAATAAATCTTCTGTTTCTTTCAAATACACTTCGAAACTTCCTGAAATTCTATTGTCAAAAAGCCCCCAATCTAAACCAATATTAAAAGTTGTAGATTGTTCCCATTTTCTATTTCTGTCTGTTGCTGTTGGGTATACACCTTGGACAAAGCCATTACCAATTGGATATTGAATATAAGCTTCCCCCAAATTGTAAATTGGGATATAACCGTAATTTCCAATTCCTTCTTGCTGACCTGTAACTCCATAACCCAATCTTAACTTCAAGTTAGATATGGTTTCTGAATTTTCTAAAAATGGCTCTTCACTAATTTTCCAAGCCCCAGAAACTGACGGAAAAACTCCCCATCTATTATTTTCAGAAAAACGTGATGAACCATCTGTTCTTATAGATCCTGTTAAAATATATTTTTCATCAAACGTATAAATCAATCTTCCAAAATAGGAAATGAGGGTGTTTTGAGGAATGTCAAAATCAAAATTTGGTTCCGAACCTGCTTGTAGGTTTCCATCAACGTCAAAACTTGGATAAAAATAATTTGTAGTTTTAAAATCATTGTACGAATAACCTGCTAATGCATCAACTTTACTTTTAATACTTTTAATTTCATGAGTATAATTTAAAGTCGCTTCTAAAAATACATTTTCGGTTTTGGAACCTGGGTCCCCTGAAGAATTACCTCCATTAGAAATGTTAGCAGGAAAATAATCTGCAGGTGCAAAATAAGTCCAACTACTTTCGGCGATATCATATCCGGTATTTAAATTCACGCTTAAATCTGGTAAAAAATGGAATTTGTAATCCAATTGAAGATTACCAATACTTCTTAAGTTTTTCTTTCTATCTTGTACCTGTTCCAACATACCAACAGGATTATAATGTCTTAAAACAGCTGGATTATCAGCAAAATCTGTATATTGCCAATAACCACCAAAAGGAGAGTTTTCATCTAATACAGGTTGTGTAGGGTCAAAACTTGTCGCTGTGTAAATTGCATCATTATTAGCTATTCTCTGGTCTTGTAAAATTCCTTTTAGATTTAAATTTATTTTTAGATGACCCTCAAACAAAGTAGGATTTACATTTAACGTAGCTGTTGTTCTTTTAAAATTACCCGTTTTTAATGTTCCATCTTGGTCTAAATACCCTAGAGACAATCTATAGGGTAAGTTTTTAATTCCTCCAGAAATACCAAAAGAGGTTTCTGTAGTGAATGCGTTTTGAAAGATTTCATCTTGCCAATCTGTATTTTCAGCACCTAAATTATTTAAGATACTGGTACCTGATACTGATTCTGCACTCTGCGCAACGTTTCTAAATTGATCTCCAGTTAACACTGATTGCGTCAAAAAGTTTTGAGAAATAGAAGTTTTTGTAGAAAGAAAAACCTTTAATTCGTCACTTCTTCCTTTTTTTGTAGTAATTAAAATTACACCATTAGAGCCTCTAGAACCATAAATTGCAGCAGCTGCAGCATCTTTTAAAACACTAAAAGAAGCAATATCTTCTGGATTTAAAGCACTTAAAATTCCAGGTCCGTCTGCTAAACCTATTGGATTACCGTCAATTACAAATAGTGGGTTATTAGATGCTCCTAACGAAGCACCACCTCTTATCAAAAAAGAACTACCTGCACCTGGACGCCCACTTATAGGTGTAATTTGAACACCGGGTATTTTGTTTGCAATTAATTGTTCGGCATTGGTTACAAAACCCTGTTGAAAATCTTTTTCTGTAACTCTCGTTACTGACCCTGTTAAATCTTTTTTCTTTGTAGAGCCATAGCCAATTAACACAATTTCGTCTAAACTTTCTGCGGATTTATTCATCGTAACCTTTAATGTACTAGACGTCACCTTAATTTCTTTTGTTTTATATCCTAAATAAGAAAACACCAAGAGACTTCCAATCTCAGAATCAATAACAAATGTTCCATCAAATCCTGAAATCGTTCCTTGTGTAGTTCCTTTAAGGACAATACTAATTCCTGGTAATGGTTCACTGGTTTTATTATCAGTTACGATTCCTTGTACTCTAGTGCTTTGTGCATTTAGCAATATTATTGAAAGAACATTCGCTATAACAAATAAGACTATTCTGTCTTTTAAAAAATTTTTATTTTTTCGTTCGGAATATATCATTTGTAAATCTTTAAAAATTAATTGATTGTAAAAACGGAGACATTACCGTTTTAAATTCAATAGCAATTTCGTTAAAATCTAAGATTGTGTTGGGGGGTAATTTCAGTTAATAAGGATGAAAAATCCATAAATCTCCTTAAAAAGGAAACAAAATTTATGAATTCAATTAAAATATATAGATTTTAATTATTTTTTAATAAAATATGATGGAGATTGCTTGAATTTATCTTTAAACAATTTGCTGAAATATTTCCTGTCGGAATATCCTACTTTATAACAAGCCTCTGAAACAGAATATCCGTTTTCTTGTATTAATTGTTTGGCTATTGATAATTTATAATCTCTAATAAATTCAATATATGTTAAGCCAGTAAGAAATTTTATTTTTTTATACAAAGAGGAATGACTCATGTTCATTTCTTTAGAAACAAATTCAGAGTTTAAATTTTTTGATTCTAAATTTTCTTGTAAGCATTTGTATAGTTTTTCTAAAAGTTCCTGATCTTTAGAATTGACATTAATTTCCATTGGATTAACATATTCTTCTTCAGAAAATTTTCTCTTTAATGTCTTTCTACTTTTTAATAAGTTTTCAATTCTTATGATAAGCAATTCTTCATCAAAAGGTTTTGAAATATAATCATCAGCTCCTTTTTGGTAGCCTGCAGCTTTGTCCTCAAAGGCTGTTTTTGCGGTTAGAATAATAACCGGGATATGATTTGTTGTAGAATTAGATTTTATTTTATTAGTAAATTCAATACCATCCATTTTTGGCATCATTACATCACTTATAATTAAATCAGGTAGATTCTTAGTAACCGATTGCAAACCTTCAAGTCCATTGAAAGCTTGGAGGATATGAAAGTTTTTTGCTTCTAAAAGTTCTTTTAAAGATTCTTGTATTTCAATATTATCTTCAACAAGTAATAGTGTAATTTTATTTTTCTCTTGTATTTTTTCTTGTAAAATTTCAATTGATGTTTGGGTTTCTGTTGTTTTCTTATCATCAAAATGAACATTTCCTTTTAACAATTTTAACTCAAAAGTACTTCCTTCCCTTAGTTTACTTGAAACTTGAATTGTAGCTTTATGAAGATGTACAATTTCTTTTGCAATAGATAAACCTAAACCAAACCCTTTGTTTTTCTCTGAATGTTCGTATTTAACTTGATAAAAACGATTGAATATTTTCTTTTGATGTTCTTCAGACAATCCAATTCCATCATCTTTAACTAAAAGAATTACTTCATTATTATACGCTTCAATACAAATCTTAATATTACCCTTGTCATTAGTAAACTTAAACGCATTTGAAATCAAATTAAAAATTACTTTTTCGAGTTGATTTTTATCAAACCAAAGATAAATTTTGATAATATCCGTTTTAAATTCATAATTGATACCTCTATCAAGAGCAATATCAGAAAATGACATATAAATTTCTCTTACATAGGATATCAATTCGTTTTCACTAACGCTAAGTTTAATTTCATTTTTTTCTAATTTTCTAACATCTAAAAGTTCATTTACCAATCGCAACAACAAGTTGCTATTTCTCCTAATGGTATGCGCTGCTTTTATTTGTTTACTCTCTTTTAATTTTTGTTTTTCAAATAGTCTATTTATTGAACTTATGATTAAGGTAACAGGAGTTCTAATTTCGTGAGATATATTAGTAAAGAATTGTTGCTTTAGGGTATAGATTTCATTGTCTTTTTCGTGCATTAACTTCTCAAATTCTAAACTAGATTTTAGTTTACCCCAAGCAATCACATATTTTCTCGCTATTAATAGTAAGGTTAGCAAGAACAATAAACATAGAGCAATTGCCCACCAAGTTGCCCAAAAAGGTTTTAAAACTTTAATATTTATTGCAGTAAAATTATCATTCCAAGAGCTACCAACCAATTTACTTTTAACTTTAAAAATGTAATTCCCAGGAGATAAATTTGTGAATGTTGCAGTTCTGTCTTGTCCTACTTTTCGCCAATCTTTGTCAAAATTTTCTAACTGAATAGCATATTCCAAATTTTCTGAGAAGGGATAGTTAAGTCCAGCATATTCAAAAGTAAAAACATTATCAGAATACTTTAAGGTAATCTTTTTTTGAACTTGGATACTTTTTTTGAGAATACCTTCTTTAGCAATTGGGACTTTTTTATTAAAAAGCTTAAAGTCTGTGATAATAACATCTATTTTTTTTTCTGAAAAATGTAAATGACTTGGATTGAATTTTTTAACCCCTTTAATTCCTCCAAAATATAGATTATTATTAATGTCTTTAAAAGCAGAATTGATATGAAAATCACCGAATAAAGACTGAACCATTTCTATTCTTTTTGTCTTAAAATCAAATTTTAAAATTCCTTTTTTTGTACCAAACCAAATATTTTTATTTTCGTCTTCTTTTATTGATGTTATTGTACTGTGCTTATAAGAATTAAATCTTTCAATTGAAAAATCATTTAAGTTCATTCTACAAATACCCGATCCAGAAGTGCCTATCCATAAATAGTTTGTAGAATCTTTATACAGAGAAAATAAAAAATTACTACTGATGGTTTCTAAATGATGTTCTGAAAAAGTAAAACGCTTAAAACTTTTACTGTCAATGTCAAACATATTTAAACCTCCACCATAAGTAGCGATCCAAATTGTATGATCATCTTTATCTATAGAAACGATGTTGTTATTACTTAAACTTGTAGTATCATTTTCTTTAAATTGATAGGATGAAAATTTTTCGTTTTTAGTGTCAAAGTAATTTAGACCACCTCCCCATGTTGCAATCCAAATATTATTGTTTTTATCAAAAATTAAGTCTCTTACATCATTAAAACTAATCGAGTTTTTATTTTCTTTTGATTTTGAAAATTGCTGATAACTATTTTTTTTTAAATTATACTTGATAAGGCCATTCGAAAATGTACCCAGCCATAAATTGTTATTATTTGAAGAGATGTGCTGTACATATTTAGCTTTCGGGGTTTTAGGTATTGAATAGGGCTTTTTATTTTTTAAATCATAAACAGATAAGCCATTTCCATCAGTTCCAAAAAGCAATAAATCTTTTGTTTTATGTATAGATAAAACTGGAAAAGGGTTCAAACCTGAAAAATCGCTATAAAAAAACTCATTCGTATTTTCTAAGTCAAAAATATTTATTCCGTTCCAAGCTGTTCCAATCCAAATTGAGTTATTGTCAATTTCTGTGATTTCATAGATTGCATTTCCAGATAAAGAGGATTTTTGTTGCGGATTATAAATAAAGTTCTCAATTATGGGTTCATCACCATTTGGAAATTTAATTTTGTATAACCCAAACCCATCTGTACCAATCCATAAATTAGAATTACTATCCATTTTTAAAGACCTAATAATTGAGGTATTCTTTTTTAAACTAGAATTATTTTGGTCAAAATAACTTTTTAATTTTTTTGTCTGTAGATCAAACAAAGACAATCCATCCCCCTTCGTTCCAATTAATAAATGATCTGAATTTAATTCCTCAAACACATTGATGAATTGTATCAAATGGTCATTTTGTAAATCTATTTTTTTTATCTCATGGCTGTTTTTTTCTATCAAGAAAAGCCCTTTGCCAAAGGAACCAATCCATAAATTTCCATTATCACTTTGATATAAACTTGTAACATTTATATTTTTAAGTATGGAATCTTCATAATTTTTAAAGGTTTTATTTTCTATATTAAAATTGACCAGTCCAAGTTCAGTTGCCAACCAAATTGTACCATTTTTGTCTTCTAAAATTGTATTAATATGATTGGAGGAAGAGGAATTTGATTTTTTTAAGTAATTATTATAAACGATAAAATCATCTAAATCCCTACTATATAAATTTAAACATCCATCCAAAGTTGAGAGCCAAATTCTATTTTTACTATCTAAAATAATATCTGAAATATCATTTGAGCTAATTTTAGAATTGCTCTTCTGGTAAACTTTAAAACTGTGTCCATCATATCTATTTAAACCATTTTGAGTACTGATCCAAATAAAACCATTTTTCTCTTTTATAATTCCTGTTATTCGTGAGTTTGATAATCCGTTTTTTTGATCAATTTTTTTAAACACCAAAGAATTCTGTCCATAGAAAGCGCTTGACTGGAATATAAATAAAAAAATAAATAATATTTTATTCATAAAAATTGATTCTCACAAAATTAGATGTATTAAAACTATGTGTTTTTTCACAATTAAGATAGGGTTGTTTTCATATTTTATGTATTTAATAATCGTAAACCAGAACTCATTTATTGTATGTAATTAAATTTCTTTATTAGAACTTACAAATCCGCAAAAACTTTTCTTTCAATAACTTTAGCAAAAATTTGAATTATAGAGATTCTAAAATATCCCAGAAGTCAAGACAATGTTTCAATTGGTACTACACTCGTTAATGTAATCGAGGTTGCAAAAGTATGACGTGATAAATGAAATGGTAAGATCTTTCTTAAGAAATAGACCTCTATAGTTGCTATTCATACTCCATAATTATGGAGTTAGTGCTTCAAATAGCATATTTTAAAGAGGGTGCTAATGGTACTCTCTTTTCTTCTGACCAATTCCTCTGTCACACTATTGAGTTGCCCAAGTACATAACAAGCGAAATATTTCTTGTATCCCTGAAGGAGTGTATGAAATTGTACCAAGATTTTCAAAACGATTTCAGCATCATTTGATATTAAAAAATCTAGCTAATAGAAACTTTGTTTTTTTATTTCATCCTGCAAATGATGCAAAAAGAGATTTAGAAGGCTGTAATGCTCCTGTAACTTACTGAGGTGATATTGGAAAAGGGATTTATTAAAGGGATGCAATGGAAAAATTACTGTCTTTGGTTTATCAAGCTAAAGAACGAAAGGAAAAATAATATTAATCGTTAAATCACAGAATTATAAAAATTATAGAACCTTATAAAAAACCAACACCAAAATTCTTTATAATATTAAGAAATATAGGCATTGCATTGGTTACTGCAGAAGGAGCTATTATTACAGCTCCTGTAAGTATTCCTGTAATAATAGTTACTATTGATACACATATGACAGTTGCAGGAACTGTGGCAACGGCTGTAAGTCAAGCTGTAATATCTGATGAAAAAGAGAAAACAGTATTAGAAACAAATAAAAAAAGAACTAAAATGAATTTTCACATCCCACATCAAAATTTGAGTGCTGGGTCATTGGTGGTACTTTTTTGACTACAATTTCTCATATTGGTTCAGAGGATATTATTACAACAATTGTTTTGGCAAATTTGGTAGCAATTGTCACTTTTATTGCTTCTGTAATGATGAATATTTTGTAAAATCATTTAAAAATAAAATCAGCATAGATATTGGGTTTTATATGTTTAAAAAAATCTATTTCTTCATCACTATCTTTAAATTTATTATTTCTGATGTAAACTCTTAAATCATTAAAGACTTGTTTGGCTAATTCTAACTGAATATTTAGTCTTTTTCTTTTTTATATTTTCATGTTTATTTCTTTAGCAAAAAAAAGATACAGCTGTTGCCATATCTTTTTAATTTAGACTTGTTAATATTTTTTAAGAGAACTTTTAAACTGGTTAAAAGACTAACTTTTTAGTCTCATTCTCTTTAGTGTAGGTAATAGAAAAGTTTAAGGTTTTTAAATTAGCTTCGAGATGAGCTTTAGATTTATTGTTTAACCACGAAATGTCTAAGCTATCTATGGAAACGTTATTAATTTTTATTTGGCCAGAAAATGCTTTTAAAGTATTTCTTAATCGCATTATCTTTAGTTGATTTTTAACAATTTCTGTTTGCAAAGCTTGTTCTATGTCTTGCTCAGAAAGTGTTGTTCTGTTAATTTCTTTATGAGCACCACTACCGCCATTATCTGCAGCTTTATAGTTGTTTTTACCTGCAAAAATATCTAAATACCAAACTTGTGGAATACCTGGCATAAACATTTGAATAGCTCTTGCAAGTAATAATTTTTTTTCATCTTCACCCAAAGCACTAAAAAAAGTGGCATTAACTTGATAATAAGATATCTTTTTACCTGATGGGTCATATAGATTTTTTACTCTTCCTCCACGATCTATAATCGTATTCATTATAAATTCTATTTCCTTATCTTTTAATAGTCCCTTGTTATAACTGCCATTAATTTCTTTCCCTTTTAAATCTAAAACAGGAATTCCATCATGGCAACCTAACATATTTACAGTTTTATAATTTTTGGTTATAATTTCATTAATCCAAGTTAATAAAGCTGTGTTATTTGCTGTTTCAAGGGTATGTATCATTAAGCCAGGTAAGAAAAAATCATAAATGGGATAGTTTTCTTTTGCGACTTCATTATGTAGATTTAAACCATATTCTGCATGAATTTCTGGTAATAGAATTAAATCGTTCTTTTTAGCAATTTGGTTAATTCTCTCTAAGTACTCCCAAGTACCGGGTTTATTAAAAAAATTAGTTTGGCCAACTTCTTTATGTAAGTATGCAAATGCATCTAATCTTAAAATGGAGCATCCAAAACTTTTTACTTTGGCGAAAGTGTCTTCATAAAACTCCCAAACTAATTCAGATTTGGCATTTACATCCATTTGACCTAAAAACGTACTTTTTCTATAAACTAATTTAAGTACTTTTTCTTTATACTGTTCTAATTCATTAAATTGAAAAGTTTTTAAATCTGAATTATTATTGATTGCGAAATTTACTTTTTCGCAAATTAATATAGCATTATTTACACTTAATCCCTTAATAGAAGTTAAGTCTTCTGCCTTAATTTTGTTATGTATTATGCTTTGATAAAACGTATTCCAATAGGGCTTTTCAGAACCATCAGGAAAAGGCACTTTTAATATTGGAAGTCCTGATTTTCTCATAAACAATTTATTGAGAAATTCTTCTTTTGGTACAATGATATCATCATCATTATACTTACCATTACCTTTCCAAAATTCGTTCCAGTTGATAAAAAAATCTTTAAATTTTGATTTCTCTCCGTTTTTTAAAAGATCTTTAAATTGAGGAGATGCTACAGAAAGATGATTTAAAACAATGTCAAATTTTAAATCAATTTTCAATTCTTTTAATGCTTTTAAATCGTCTTTAGAAACTAACTCTTCGTTTATGTCATAATCAATAATAGAAAAACCTCTATCTAAATCGCTATTAAAGAAAGTAGGTAACACATAAAACAAAGAAAACACATCTTTAAAATCTTTTTTTTGAAGCATTTTAATAGTATCACTTAAATTTGTTCCAATACTATCTGGATATGCATTTAGCATAACACCATTAGAAATAGTAGTATTTTTTTCTGATGACATAAAAAAGGTATTTTCAAGTAAAACTTATAAAAGTTTTGTTAAAATATTGATATTGTTAGGTAATCTACCTACGTTTTGAAGTTTTAAAGCAGCTAATTTTAAAGCAATTTGCAAACACTCTTCAATAGATTTTTCTTTAATGTAAGCAAATAGAAAGCCAGACCAAAAAGCATCTCCAGCTCCAGTAGTGTCCATTACTTTTTCTATTTTAATTGCAGGCAATTCTATTAATTTTTTTCCATTTTGAGATAGTTTTACACCTTTACTACCTAAAGTTAAACAAACAGTTTCTACCCCTAAGTTATGAAAGAACTCAAAAATTTCTTGATGAGGTAGTGCTGTTTCAAAAAGACGCAACATATCATCTTCACTAATTTTAATTAAAGGGTTTAAGCTGCTATAAGTTTTAATAACATCTAGCGCTTCTTGCTTGTTGCTCCAAAGTTTTTTAGCATAATTAATATCAATACTTAATTTACAACCATTTTTTAAGGCTTCTTTCGCTTTTTTAAGAATTGTGGTTTGCGCTGGGTTTTTGCTTAATGCAAAGCAAGTTGTGTGAAATATTTTTGTTTGTGATAATATTTCAGTAGTAATTTGATCTTCTGAAATGTGATAATCTGCATTTCTGAAAGGCATAAAATCTGGTGTGCCATTAGAACGAGATACAAAAATAACGCTTGTAGAATAGTTTTCTGATTTTTTTAAATGGTTAGTGTTTACTTTTACTTCATTTAATCTTTTAAAAATGTATTCTCCAAAACCATCATTTCCAACTGCAGAAATCATATAAGGATTTAATCCTAATCTTGCTGAATTCATGGCAACATTGGCAGGAGATCCTCCCAAATAGCGATGGTAATCTCTTGTTTCGTTGATGAGTACATTATTTTGATGGCCTATAAAATCGATTAAGACTTCGCCAACGCATAAAATATCTATGTTTTTATTACTGTTTTTCAAAATTAATTTCTTTATATTTTTTTTCTATTTTTTATATAAATAGAATCTTAAATTTATTCTGTAATTGATTTTGGTTCTTTGAGTCTAAGTGCTAAAAAACCAGAAATTATAAAAAAGGCTCCTCCTAGTAAAATGGCATTTATTGCACTATTATTCAAAAGGTTTTTTACAATCGGTCCAAAAGTTAATGTTTGAATTCCCATTGGAATTACAATCATCATATTTAAAATGCCCATATACACACCACGTCTTTCTTGAGGTACTATTTTAGATACCATAGAATATGGAATACCCATCATTGCTGCCCAACCAATACCAAATAAAATCATTGGTAAAATAACCAAAGTTGGGTCTTGTATATTTGGGATGGTAAGCATAGCAATTCCTGTTAAAAATAAACTAAGTACGTAAACTTTATTACTTCCCCACTTTAGTGCCAAAGGGACAAGTGCTAGAGCAAAAACGATGGTAGAAATATTGTAGGTTGTATTCATTTTTGCAGCTTGACTTAATGCTTCTGACTTGTTAAAGTTCATACTCTCCTCAAACATTGGCGAGATAAACTGCCAGTAAATAAATAGGGCATACCATTGAAAAAGATAAACTCCAGCTAACTTCCACATAAATTTAGGCATGTCTTTTATAGCACCAACTATTTCTTTAAAAGGCGTTTTTACTCTATCTATAAAAGATAATTTGTTGTGTTGTTCTATTTCTTTTAATTCTTCTTCTGAAGGTGTTATTTCTGGTGTTTTTAAAACCGACCAAAGTATGGTTGCAACAGATAGAATTGCTCCAATAAAAAATGAATAATACAACCATTTTGGAATTGCCTCTACAGTTTCATCTACATTTTCTACAACACCAAATTGATCTTGAAAAATAAAAATAGATGCGTTTGCCAGTACAATACCAGCACCAACAAATAAGCTTTGCATTTGATAGCCAAAACTTAATTGTTTGTTTGGTAATTTATCACCCACAAAAGCACGATAAGGCTCCATAGCCATATTGTTACCAACATCTAAAACCCAAAGTAAACCTACTGCAAACCATAAAGATGGACTGTAAGGAAAAGCGAATAAACACAAACTACCTATTAAAGCACCAATTAAAAAAAATGGTTTTCTTCTTCCCCAACGTGGAGACCATGTTTTGTCTGAAATTGCTCCGATTATAGGTTGAATAATTAAACCTGTAACTGGGCCTGCAAGGTTTAACAAAGGTAAATCTTCATGACTTGCACCTAAAAAAGAAAATATAGGATTTACAGCGGTTTGTTGTAAACCAAAACTAAACTGAATACCTAAAAAACCAACATTCATATTAAATATTTGCCAAAAACTTAGCGTAGGTTTTTTAATTTTCATCTTTTTCTATTTTTTTAGCTAATACTTTTAGAAACTCATGCAAATTACCTTTGTTTAAAAAAACATCTCCTTTATTATCTACTACTGGTAAGCTTAAAGTATGAATAGAAATATTGTTTTTTTGAAGTTTTAATAACATTTCTTGTTCCTTAACTTTATTTATATCTATATCGTAATACGTGAATTTAATATTTTTTTCTTTCAAAAAAGCTTTTGTGTCCAAACAGCTATGGCAACTATCGCTACCATACACAATCATTTTTTGTTTTGTTGATTCTTTATTTTGATGAAATACTTCTTGGGCACTGATTTGAAGTGATGTAAATAAAAGAACAATAATTATGAAATGTTTCATTTTAAAATAATTTTAGAGTTTGATTTGAATTGAAAGTGGAGCCAATATATTTATCATTGGCTCCACTTTCAATTCAAATCTAATAATAACAAACTACTCTTAAAAACTATATTGTAAAGTCATAGTCGTAGAACGTCCAGAAATTGTTCTTGCTGCAGCTAAACCACCTGCTAAATTTCCATTTCCTTCTACTTCTGTAACACCAATGGTATCGAATAAATTATTAGCATTAACACTTAAAGATAACCCTTTAGTTAAGCTAACTCTTGCCATTGCATTTACATAGGCATAACCTGGCATTACAAGGTCATTGTCATCTTGTGCAAAAGACTTAGATGTACCTAATACTGTGAATCCAAAAAAGTGTTGTTTTTCTGCTCCAAAAGAATATGTTGGTGCAAAATTGTAAACAAAGTCTGCTTGTCTTCTTGGTTTGTTTCCTTTGTTTTCACCACCATCAATTTCTGCTTTTGTATAGGTAACAGAACCATTAATGCTAAAATCTCTAAATCTGTACGCAGATTCTACTTCTAAACCTAAAGCTTTAAAAGGATTTCCTACAGTTCTGTTTAACTCGTTACTAATACCTTCATCTGTATTACTTAAAAAACCTGTAACATTTAAAACACCATCAGTAAGTCTCTTTTTTAAACCAACTTCAAGTTGAGAAATCTCATCAAACTGTACATCTCCAAGACCATCTGCACCATAGGTGTTTCTATCTGCAGCTCTACCAGAAGCTCCTTTACTATATCTACCAAAAACAGCAGCTCCATCGTTTATTTTATAGTTCAAACCAGCAGAATAAGAAACAAAATTATAATCATCGCTTATTGCTTGTCCTGGATTACCAGCTATCGTAGGTATAGTTGCTTCAAAAGGGTTAATTACTCCATCACTGTTGTAATCAAAACCAATTAAATCTCCATTTGCATCTAAATTACTTAATTGACCAGAGTTTATGGTTCCGTTTACATTTACGTTTTCGAAACGAATACTACCATCAAAATTTAATTTTTCAGAA
>Ga0209136_1000774_pt1 | contig 22582 bp, 20 predicted proteins | sample SaaInl0LU_22_DNA_FD_184640 | JGI IMG/M metagenome (GOLD analysis project Ga0209136, IMG submission 184640) | Marine microbial communities from expanding oxygen minimum zones in the Saanich Inlet - ESP_90LU_22_DNA (SPAdes) (version 2) | ecosystem: Environmental > Aquatic > Marine > Intertidal... | reverse complement strand
AAGATATTTACACAAGGTATTATTTGGAATATTTATAGTTACGATCAATTTGGAGTAGAGTTAGGAAAAGAGTTAGCAAAAAAACTATTGAAAAAACAATAGTTAAATTTATTATTATTCTTTTAATTTTTAATTAACACTTTTTTTGTAGTTGATTCGTTTTTAATTTGTAATTAACTGTTTTAAAAATACTTAACCTCATTTAAGGTTGTTTAAACTTCTTAAAGATTTGTTAAACCTTAACGTTAAATTAACAAATGGGTGATAAAATTTAAGCAATTTTGCATAACATTTAATAATCTAAAATTAAACAATGAAAAATTTTAAAAACTTATTATTCATAGCTTTATTCTTTATTTCTGCTACAATTTTAGGACAAACTAAAATTACGGGTACGGTTGTAGACAATGCAAACCAACCAATGCCTAGTGCAAGTATTCTTGAAAAAGGGACTAGAAACGGAGTAGAATCAGATTTTGATGGTAAATTTACTATTTCAACAAAATCAGATTCTGGTGTTCTTGTAATCTCTTTTTTAGGATTTAAGACAAAAGAAGTTGCTTTTTCTTCTTCAAAAACAAATCTTGGTTCTATTCAATTAGAAGAAGGTAATGTTTTAGATGAAATTGTAATTACTTCTGGTGTAATTGATATTGCAAAAGTGAGAGAAACTCCAATAGCTGTATCAAATATTTCAGCCAGAGAAATTTCATTAAAAGTGGGTAACCAAGAGTTTCCTGAAATTATGAACAAAACACCTGGTGTGTACGCTACTAAACAAGGTGGTGGTTATGGTGATTCAAGAATCTCATTAAGAGGTTTTGACCAAACCAACACTTCATTCCTTATCAACGGACAACCCGTAAATGATATGGAGAATGGTAGATTGTATTGGTCTAACTGGCAAGGATTGACTGATGTAACATCTGGTATTCAGATTCAAAGAGGATTAGGTGCTTCTAAATTAGCAGTTCCTTCGGTTGGGGGAACTATTTCTATTTTTACCAAGGCTGCTCAAAAAACAAAGGGTGGTTCTTTAACTCAAATGAGTGGTAACGATGGTTATATGAAAACATCATTTGTTTACAATACGGGTAAGAATGACAAAGGTTGGGCATCTTCAATCTTGTTATCTAAATGGCAAGGAGATGGTTATATCAACAACACAAGTGGTGAAGGGTGGAATTACTTCTTCGCAGTTGGTTACGCACCAGAGGGTTCTAAACATGATTTAAACTTTTCTTTCTTAGGGGCTGGACAATGGCACCACCAAAGAGATGTTTGGGTATCTATTAGAGATTACCAAAACTTCGGTGAAGAAGGAATTGATAGAAGATGGAACTCAAATGGAGGAACTCTAAATGGAGAAGAATTCAACATGAGAAGAAACTTCTATAACAAACCATTAGCAACATTGAATTGGGATTACCAAATCTCAGATAATGTTAAATTAGCAACATCATTATATGGTTCAGCTGGTCGTGGTGGAGGAACTGGTCCTCGTGGTAACAACTTTAGAAATTCAACATCTGATATTTTACCATTCAGAAAAGATTTAACTGAACACTATTTGGAAAACGGTAGAGGTTCAAGAAATCCAGATGGAACAATTAACTATGATGCAATTGTAGCACACAATCAATCAGTAGCACAACCTTATAGTGGTGATATTGGTGGCTTTTCAGGACAATTAATCGGTTCTAATGGCTTTAGAGAAGATGGAGTAAGTAGAGAAGTCCTTGTAAGAAGAGCATCTATGAACTCTCATGACTGGGTTGGTGGAATTTCTAATTTAGAAATCAATAGTGGTAAATTGAAATACTCTATTGGTGTAGATTTACGTTCTTACACAGGTTATCATTATCGTGTTCTAAACAACCTAATGGGTCTAGATGGTTACTTCTCAACAGGTAACAGAAATAATAATGGACAAATCATTAATACACTTGTTGAAGCATCTCCATTTAATTCAACTGGATTAAAGAACGGAGCTAAGATTGATTACTTCAATATTGGGAACGTTGGATGGCAAGGTGTAAATGGATTGGTTGAATATAACAATGAAGGTAAGTTAACCGCAGTATTACAAGGTGGATTATCTAACCAATCATTCCAAAGAGAAGATTTATTTGACCAACCACAAAATCCAATCTCTGATACACAGAATCAAGGTGGTGGATATCTTAAAGGTGGTGCAAACTACAATTTAAATGAAAAATCAAATGTATTCTTTAATGCAGGTTTAATTTCAAGACAACCACAATTTGGTGCAGTATTTCCAAACTTTGGTAACGAAATTAATCCAGATTTACAAAACGAAGAAATTCGTTCAGTTGAATTAGGATACGGATATACTTCTTCTAAACTTGATGTAAATGTAAACGTATATTCTACATCATGGGGAAATCGTTTCGTAACTCGTTCTTTATCAAACCAACAAGGTCTTGATGGAACTGCTCAATTTAGAAACGTAGATGTTTTACACAAGGGGTTTGAATTAGAATCTACATTCAGAGCATCGAACAACTTAACTTTCAAAGGAATGTTATCAATCGGTGATTGGAGATATACAAAAGATTTCTCAGCAGAATTATTTGATGATAACCAACAATCAATCGGAACTGGTACTTTATATACCAAAGATTCTAAAGTTGGTGATGCTGCACAATTCACTTCTTATGTAGAAGTTGATTACACAATCGGTAAATTTAATTTCGATTTAGGATATAGATTCGTAGATGGATTATATGCAGATTATTCAATTACAGATTCACAATTCACTCAACCAGACAATGACGGAGCTTTAAAACTTCCTTCGTATGGTTTGTTGGATGGTGGTGTAACTGTACAATTAGGTAAGCGTTTAAGTTTCAGAGGAAACATAAACAACTTATTAGATACAACTTACATTGCAGAATCAAATTCTAACATTCACACTACTGCAGGCTCTACTACTTGGAATGGTGTTGATGTAAGAAACTCAGTATGGTTTGGGTTCGGAAGAACTTGGAACGCATCATTGAAATACAGATTTTAATTTAATTTATTTTATCATATTAAAAACCACCTCAACTGAGGTGGTTTTTTTATACTTAAAATTGTAACTTTACATTATTAAATATTATTATATATTATGAAAGAAGTACATTCTTATTGGGCCTATTTAGTATTAGCCATATTAGTATTCGCAGTTGTAAATGCAATTATTGGTTTAACACAAAAAAAACAATTTACAGATAAAGATTTAAGAATTGGATTATTCACACTTATTCTAACTCATATTCAGTTATTAATTGGTTTGGCTTGGTATTTTATGTCTCCTTGGTTTGAAGCGTTAACCAATGACGCTAGCGCTGTTATGAAAACAAAAGAATTAAGATTGCTAGCAGTAGAACACCCAAGTATGATGATTATTGCAATTATCTTAATTACCATAGGTTGGTCTAAACATAAAAAGAAAACTTCTAGTGAAGCAAAATTTAAAACATTTGCCATTTTCTATGGTTTAGGTTTATTAGTTATACTTTCAAGAATACCTTGGAGCAACTGGTTTTAATTAATGAAGATACTTAGTTATATACTTTCACCAATATTTGCATTTACCTTTATTCTACTATTGGTTATATTTCATCCATTACAATGGATTGCACTTAACGTTTTTGGAAGAAAAGTACATGAAGCTGTAGTAGCTGCACTTAACTTTTTTTTGGTAAAATCATTGTTAATTTTAGGAGTACCAATGTTCTTACAGAACGAACATGAATTGCCTAAAAACACTTCGTTAATATTCGTAGCCAACCATCAAAGTACTTTCGATATTCCACCTATAGGATGGTATTTTAGAGAGTTTAAACCAAAATTCGTAGCAAAGTATGAATTAGGCAAAGGCATACCTAGTGTTTCCTTTAACTTAAGAAATGGAGGTGCTGCTTTAATCAATAGAAAAGACCCAAAACAAGCTATAGGAGCTTTGGTAGATTTTGCAAAACGTATCAATAAAAATAAATGGGGAGCTATAATTTTCCCTGAAGGAACTAGAAGTAAAACAGGAGCACCTAAAAAATTTGCTTCTAACGGATTAAAAGTAATTACCAAATACAATAAAGAGGGTTATGTAGTTCCTTTAACCATTAACAATTCTTGGAAAGTATTTAAATACGGCAAATTCCCATTAGGAGTTGGAAGTCCAATTACAATTACGACCCACCAGCCAATTAAAATTGATTCTTTGCCTTTTGATGAGCTTTTAGAAAAAACAGAATCAGTAATTAAAGAACATATAAAATAAAAAAATGTCTATAAAAAACATAAGAATAGAAGTAATGCAAACTTTAGAAAAAAAGATGCAGAGCTTCATGGATACTTATTTAATACCTGCTGAAAAAATTTGGCAACCAACAGATTTTTTACCTAATTCACAAGAAAGTTCTTTTATTAGTGAAATAGAAGAAATTAGAGAAATCTCTAAAGAATTGCATGATGATTTTTGGGTAGTATTGGTAGGGGACACAATAACAGAAGAAGCTTTGCCAACCTACGAATCTTGGTTGTTAGATTTAGATGGTGTAACTCAAGATCCAGATAATGGATGGGCTAAATGGGTGAGAACTTGGACCGCCGAAGAAAACAGACATGGTGATGTTTTAAATAAGTATTTATACCTATCAGGAAGAGTTAACATGCGTGAAGTAGAAATTTCTACCCAACATTTAATTGCAGATGGTTTTGATATTGGGACTTCTACAGATCCTTATAAAAACTTTATTTATACTACCTTTCAGGAATTAGCAACGTATGTTTCTCATAATAATGTAGCAAAGATAGCACGTAAAAAAGGGCATAAAGCTTTAGCCAAAATGTCTAAAATTATTGCTGGAGACGAAATGAGACATCACCAAGCATATGCGCATTTTGTAAAAGAAATCTTTAAGATAGATGCCTCAGAAATGATGCTGGCTTTTCAGCACATGATGAAGCATAAAATTGTAATGCCAGCTATGCATTTAAGAGCATCTTTTGGAGAAAAAGGCAGTTTATTTGATGATTTTTCTACAGTAGCACAAAGAATAGGAGTCTACACAGGTTTCGATTACGTAGATATTTTAAAGAAATTAAATACAATGTGGGAGATTGATAAGATTACAAACTTAACTCCAGAAGCAGAAAAGGCAAGAGATTTCTTAATGAAGTTGCCAGACAGAATGTACAGAATAACCGAACGCATTAAAGTACCAGATACTGAGTTTAAATTCAAATGGATGTTACAACCAAGTTAGCATTAGAGTTTTCTAATTGCTAAGATAATTTAGAGATTCTTCAAGTTTTTAAAACTGAAGGATCTTTTTCTTTTAGTAAAATTTAGCTTATTGTAATTTTAAAAATCAACTTTAAAAGCGTCTTTATCATTTAAGAAACCAAGTTTCTCTCTAACTTTATTTTGATTTTCCTTCTTCAAAATAGCTGATGTTGTTTCACCTCTATTTTCTTCTAAAGAAGACAGTTCTTCACCTAGAAAATCTACAATTATGGAGTTTCCTGAATATTGGTAGTTGTTAGCATCAAAACCAGTTCTATTTACACCAATCGTATAACTCATATTTTCTATAGCACGTGCTTTTAAAAGCGTATCCCAAGCTTTAATTCTTGTAATTGGCCAATTAGCCATATATATTAAAAGGTCGTAATTTTCGGTATTTCTAGCCCATACAGGAAATCGTAAATCATAACAAATTAAAGGCCTAATTTTCCAACCTTTATAATCTATAGTAATTATTTCTTTTCCTGAGGTATAAACTTTGTGCTCACCAGCTAAAGCAAAAGAATGTCTCTTATCATAAGTCTCAATTTTTCCTGAAGGATGCACAAAAACTAATCTATTATAAAATTTATTATCCTCTTTTATAATCAAGCTTCCAGTAATTGCAAAATCAAATTTTTGAGCCAACCTTTTCATCCATGTAATGCTTGATCCGCTCATAGGTTCAGCTATATTTTTGGGATGCATTGTAAAGCCAGTAGTAAACATTTCTGGTAATACAACTAAATCAGTTGTAGCTGGTAAATCTGTAATTATATCTTCAAAAAACTTTAAATTTTCAGGAGGATTTTCCCAAACTAAATCTGCTTGAATTCCAACTACATGTAATTCGTTTTTCATTAAAATAAAATTGAGGTTTACAGAAGTATAAATGTAAGTTTTTGTAACTTAGAAAACCAAAAAAATACCATGCAATCTTTTATTTCAGAAACCTTAGACGATATTTTAAAAACAACACAATCATTTGAAGATGTGGTTTTTATTTTACCATCTCAAAGAGCTAAGGTATTTGTAAAACAAGAGTTTAAGAACAAGATTTCTGTTGGTTTTTTGCCAGAAATTTTAAATATAGAACAGTTTATACAGCAAGTTTCTGGAGTTCAAAAGGCAGATAGTATACAGTTGTTATTTCATTTTTACAGCATTTATAAGAATGTAGAAAAAAATGCAGATGCTTTTGATGTTTTTTCTTCTTGGGCATTAACAGTCTTGCAAGATTTTAATGAATTAGACCAACATTTAATTAATACAAAAGATATTTTTATTTATTTAAGAGATATAGAACGTCTAAGAAAATGGTCTGTAAAAGGCACCTTTAAAGAAACAGAATTAATAAAAGATCATTATTCGTTTCTAGAAAAGTTAAACATTTATTATGATGCTTTTTATGCATTTCTAATTGATAAAAACATTGGTTATCAGGGGTTAATGTACAGGGAAGCTGTGCATAAAATAGATGACTATTTATCTAAGAATATTGCAAAAAAGTTTTTTTTTATTGGTTTTAACGCTTTAAATAAAGCAGAGGAAAAACTTTTTCAAAAGGTGTTAGAGTTGGGTAATTCTGAAATTTATTGGGATATTGATGAGGCTTTCTTTACAACCAATCATCAAGCAGGAAAGTTTATTAGAAAGTATAAAGATGAATGGAAATATTTTGAGAAAAATGCCTTAAAGACAATAGGAAAAAACTTCTTGAAACCTAAAGAAATAAAGGTAATTGGCGCAGCAAAAAACACTACACAAATAAAATATGTTGGTGAGGTTTTAGAAAAAATGCCAAATTTTGTGAATACTGCTTTGGTTTTGGCAGATGAAACTTTGTTGCCAATCACTCTAAATTCTTTACCGAAAAATATTAGTGCAATTAATATAACTATGGGTTATCCTTTAAAAGATGTACCTACAACAAGTTTATTATTTTCTATTTTTCAGTTATATACGTCTCAAGAAAAATTACAGAAAACCACTGCAAATCAATTTTATTATAAAGATGTTATTCGCTTTTTAAAACACCAATCAATTTATTGTCTATTAAGTGCTATAGATGAGTTTACTGTTCAGATAGCAAAGAACAATCAAACTTTTATTACTGAAAGTGATGTTGAATATTTATTGAAAGATGAAGAGGTTTCTATACAAAGTGTTATACAGAAATTGTTTAAACCATTTATTTCGGTAGCAGATTTTATCAATCAAATATTAGCCTTAATAGATGTTTTAAAGGTAAATGTAAACAGCTTAGAGAAAGAATATTTGTTTCGTTTTTATACTGCTTTTACACAATTAAAAACCTTGCAAACAACGTTTGAATATTTTACAAATCTAAAAACATTATCGCATTTTTTTAAACAACTTATAGATTCAGAAAGTTTGTCTTTTCAAGGAGAACCTTTAAAGGGTTTACAGTTAATGGGTATGTTAGAAACGCGAGTGCTAGATTTTGAAAACGTTATTTTAACATCGGCTAATGAAGGTGTTTTACCTGCAAGTAGTCAGCAAAATTCGTTTATTCCTTTTGATGTGAAAGTAGAATTTGGCCTGCCAACTTACAGAGAAAAAGATGCTATTTTTTCGTATCACTTTTTTCGATTAATGCAAAGGGCTAAGAATATATATATTTTATATAACACAGAACACGATGTTTTTGGTAGTGGAGAAAAAAGTAGATTTGTTACGCAATTAGAGATGATGAAAACAGATGTTATTCAAAAGATAGTGTCGCCAAAAGTAGTTGCACAAAATTCAGAATTAAAAGAAGTTGCTAAAAATGAAGAAGTTTTCAATAGATTAAAAGAGATTGCAAAATCTGGATTTTCACCTTCTTCATTAACAAATTATTTATACAATCCTATTGCATTCTATAAACAGAAAATATTAAAAATTAAAGAGTTCGATGATGTAGAAGAAACTGTAGCTTACAATACTTTAGGTACCATAGTTCATGAAACATTAGACAAATTGTATCAACCATTTGTTGGTAAATATTTACAAGAGGAAGATGTTGTAATAATGCAAACAAAGGCGAAAGATTTAGTCGTTAAGTATTTTAAAATCGAATTCAAAAATGGAGACATTTCTACAGGTAAAAATCGATTAATCTTTGAGGTTGCAAATCGATTTGTAAGCAATTTTTTATCGAAAGAAATAGTGCTTTTAAAAGATAAAAACAATCAATTAAAAATTATTGCAACTGAAGAAAATTTAGCTGCAGAAATTACTATTGATGGTTTAGATTTTCCAATTAAATTACATGGTAATGTAGATAGAGTAGATGAATTAAACGGAGAAATACGTATTATAGATTACAAATCTGGTATGGTAAAATCTTCTGAATTAAAAGTGACAGATTTTGAAGAATTAAGACCTAAAGAACAATACAAAGCTATTCAGGTTTTGCTTTACGCCTATCTATTTACAAAGAATAAAAAGTTTGATTTTTCTAAAAATTTAAAAGGTGGAATTTATTCTTTTAAAAACCTAAATGAAGGTTTTTTGAGTATTAACTTTTCATCTAACTATAGAAACCCAGAAACTAATATAACTCAAGAAAAGTTAGAAGAATTTATAGTGCAATTAGAAAAATATATTTTAGAAATTTTTAATGTTACCGTCCCTTTTATTGCTCCTGCTGACTTAAAATATTAGTTTTAAAATTAAAAGTAAATGGTTTCCTCTTTTTTAGAGCATTACCTTTGTAAAAAGATTTTTTTTGAAGACAGATATTAGTTTAAAAAATATAAATAAATTGGCAATTCCGGCTTTAATTGCTGGTATTGCAGAACCTCTATTATCAATTACAGATACTGCTATTATTGGTAATATAGACACTAATGCTACAGAAAGTTTAGCTGCGGTGGGTATTGTAGGCGCATTTATCTCTATGCTAATTTGGGTTTTTGGGCAAATACGAAGTGCTATATCATCTATTATCTCTCAGTATGTTGGTGCAAATAAAACAAATGAAATACAAAAATTACCAATACAAGCAATAGTCATTGTTATTTCTGGTAGCCTTTGTATTTTGTTTTTAAGTTATCCTTTTGCTAAAGAAATATTTGAATTTTATAATGCTTCAGGTCAAGTTTTAGAATATTGTATTAGCTACTTTAAAATAAGAATTTTCGGATTTCCCTTCTCTTTATTTGTGTTTTCAATTTTCGGTATTTTTAGAGGATTGCAAAATACATTTTACCCGATGATAATTGCAATTGTAGGTGCGTTACTAAATATTGTTTTAGATTTTATTTTTGTTTATGGTATTGATGGTTTGTTGCCAGCTATGCACATAGAAGGTGCTGCTTATGCAAGTTTAATTGCTCAAATTATAATGGCTGTAATTGCTGTTTTTTTACTAGTAAAAAAAACGGAAATATCTTTACAGTTCTCACTGCCATTCCACCACGAAATTCGAAAGTTGTTGGGTATGATTGCTAATTTATTTATTAGAACATTGGCATTAAATACTGCCTTGTATTTTGCGACAGCTTACGCTACAAATTATGGTCCAGCCTACATTGCTGCTTATACTATTGGTATTAATATATGGTTCTTAGGTGCTTTTATGATAGATGGTTACTCAAGTGCGGGTAATATTTTATCTGGAAAATTATTAGGAGCAAAAAACTACAAATCTTTAGTACTATTAAGTGAAAAATTATTTAAATACGGTTTGGTAATAGGGGTCTTAATCGCTAGTTTGGGGTTTGTGTTTTATGATTTAATTGGAGAAGTATTTACTAAAGAATCAGAAGTATTAAAGCAATTTTACCATGTTTTTTGGATTGTACTTATTACACAACCCATAAGTGCAATAACCTTTATTTTTGACGGAATGTTTAAGGGAATGGGAAAAATGAAATACTTAAGAAATGTATTGTTATTCTCAACAGGCTTGGTATTTATACCTACTTTATTAATTTTTGACTACTTTAACCTAAAGTTGGTAGCAATCTGGATTGCATTTACTTTATGGATTATGGCAAGAGGTATACCCTTAATCATTAAATTTAGAAAACTGTTTTTACCTTTAGTGAAAAACTAATTGAATATTTATAAAATCTTGTATTTGTAAATTTACATCGCATGAAACAAGAACACTTATTATTTTTGGAACACTTATTGTAAGTTCTTTCTATAATAATAGAAATATAAAAGTTGGGTATCACATTATAGTAACACACAAAGGTTTTATGGGTAAAAATAAATTTGACTGGGATAATGATGGTGAGTTAGATGATTTTCTATTGATGAAAACAAAACGAATTAAAATACAATAAGATTGTTTAAACTAAAAAATGTTTCTTTAAGAATACGTATCTTTTTATCTATGATACTTTTGGTGCTTTTGGCATCAATATTAATATTAGTGGTTACAGTAATTCAGTACGATGAGCAAACCAAAGACTACAATATTCAACGTTTTGAGAGAAAAGAAGCTACAACTATAGAAACTATTAACTTAGAGCTTACCAACAAAACGAGTTACCCTATAAACACTAAGAACTTGGCAATGATTTTCCAAGAACGTATTTATGAAATATCATCTATTAATAAATTAAACATTTCAATTTTTGATTTACATGGTAATTTATTGGTTTCGTCAAAAACGAATGCATTTGAAAAAATTAAAACAAAACCACTTTCTTATGAGGCTTTAAATGAGTTGTCTCAAAATTCTAATCATAAAATTTTAAAAACCAGAGAAGAAGAAGGTGTTGGCTATCAATCTTCTTATACCTATATAAACGATCCTAAATTTAAACGAATAGGAATATTAGAATTACAGTTCACTCAAGATAATTCTGAGATTGAAAAAGAACTACAGGAATTTATACAAAGGCTTAGTATTGTTTATATATTGATGTTTTTAATTGCTATTGTTTTAGCCTATTTTTTATCGAGTTATATAACAAGATCTATACAAATTATTTCAGAACGAATGCAGCAAACGCGTTTAAATGAGAGAAATGAAAAGATAATATTAGACTCAGCTAGTTCCGAAATTGAAATTTTGGTGGATGCTTATAATAATATGATTGATCAGTTAGAGGAAAGTGCAGTTAAATTAGCAAAAAGCGAAAGAGAACAAGCATGGAGAGAAATGGCAAAACAAGTTGCTCATGAAATTAAAAACCCACTAACACCAATGAGGCTTTCTGTGCAAAGCTTTGAACGCAACTTTAATCCAGAAGATAAAAATGTTAAAGTAAAACTAGCAGAATATAGTCAGACTCTTATTCAGCAAATAGATGTAATGAGTTCTATTGCCTCTGCATTTTCAGACTTTGCCAAAATGCCTACACAGAAAAAGGAACGCATTAATGTGGTAAGTGTTGTAAAATTAGCACTAGACATTTTTAACGAGAATTTTATCAATTACCAAGCTAGCGAAAATGAAATTTATGCAAATTTAGATAAAACCCAACTTATTAGAATTGTAAATAATTTGGTAAAAAATGCCACTCAAGCCACAGAATTAGAAGAAAATCCTAGTATAGATGTCAACGTTTCTTCAGATACAAAGAAGGTAACTATTTTAGTGTCGGATAATGGTAAAGGAATTTCTAAAGAAGTGGAAGATTTAATTTTTGAACCAAAGTTTACCACAAAAACAAGCGGAATGGGCCTTGGTTTAGGAATGATTAAAAACATCATAGAAGCTTATGAAGGAAGCATTTATTTTGAATCAGTTTTAGGAGAAGGAACAGTTTTTACCGTAATTTTACCAAAAGAATAAAATAATCAAACAATAACTTAAAGGATATAAAATGAGTTTCAACAATATTTTAGTAAATAAAGGTGACGCTTTAGCACAGATAACTATCAACAGGCCAAAAAAGTTAAATGCGTTAAATAAAGAAACAATTATAGAGCTTAGCAATGCCTTTACAGATATAGAGAATGATGAAGCAGTGAAAGTAATTATTTTAATAGGTTCAGGAGAAAAAGCATTTGTAGCAGGTGCAGATATTTCTGAATTTGCTAACTTTTCTTTAGAAGAAGGTGGGGCGTTGGCAAGAAGAGGTCAAGAAATGTTATTTGATCTAGTAGAAAATTTATCAAAACCAGTAATTGCAGCAATAAATGGTTTTGCATTAGGAGGTGGTTTAGAATTGGCGATGGCTTGCCATTTTAGAATTGCTTCAAACAATGCAAAAATGGGTTTACCAGAAGTTTCTCTTGGTGTAATTCCCGGTTATGGAGGTACACAAAGATTGGCGCAGTTAGTAGGAAAAGGAAAAGCAATGGAGCTTGTAATGACAGCGAGTATGATTCCTGCAGATGAAGCATTAACTTTAGGGTTGGTAAATTATGTAACCACTCAAGAAGAATTAGTGCCACTTGCCAATAAATTAGCAAATAAAATTATGAGAAACTCTTTGGTTGCTATTTCAGGTGCCATTAGAGCAATTAATGCCAATTATAAAGAAGGAATAAATGGTTACGATGTAGAAATCGAATCCTTTGGGAATTGTTTTGGAACTGGAGATTTTAAAGAAGGAACTACTGCTTTTTTAGAAAAGAGAAAGCCAAATTTTCCGAATAATTAAGCAAAAAAAACGAGCCAAAACTGGCTCGTTTTTTTTAAATTGTATTAATTAAAGTTGAAATGGATTCACATATGTTCTTCCATTGTTTCTTATAATTACTTTATAACTTCCTTTTTGATTTTCATCTAATTTGTAAACTCTGTTTAACAAATCTTCAGATATAACAGTTTCAGATAAAATTACCTCATCATTAAAAAGGATAGTAACATCTAAAGGCTTTTTGTCAAAAGAAACTTTACTAATCATTAAAAGATTATTTTTAGTTCTTACAACTGGTTTAAAAATCATTATTTTAGAAGTTTTGTCAAAAAAAATAGTATCGTTATTAACTTTAATAGACTTTATAATAATTTCAAAATCCTTTTCTAATTCTAATGTGTAATTTCCGTTTTCTAATTTAGAAAAATCAAAAACTTTGACTAAATCTCCTTTTCTTTCAACTTCTTCACTATGTAAAATAACACCTTCGTTATTTTTGATAGTTAATTCATGTCCTTTTTTAACGTCATTAAATGCAATTTTAATTTTTTTAACACCCAATTCAGAATTGTTTGCAAAGCTTGTTAATGTTCCTAACATTAATGCTACTAGTACTACTCTTGTTTTAAATGATTTCATAACTTATTAATTTAATTTATTTTTTCTGTTTTTATTTTTGTGCAAATTTACAGTTGGAATAGAGTTCTCAAAACAACAGAATTGGTAAGTTTATGTACTAAATTACCAAAAAAACAAATTTTAACCTAATGTTAAGTTAATATAGTATATAATATTGATAATTTTAAATAGGTAGTCTTATTTATGTGTTGTATTTTTGTAGTATGATACAAAAGAAACCAACTTTAGAAAAAATTACTCCAAACTTTGGGAGTTCTTTGTTGGTGAAAAAACACAAAGAATTTTTAAAAACCAATATTCCCTTTTGGCATTTCCATCCAGAAATAGAATTGGTATATGTAAATAAAGGAAAGGGTAAAAGGCATATTGGAAATCATTTAAGTTATTTTAATAATAGTCAATTGGTTTTAATAGGTTCTAATTTACCTCATATTGGTTATATAGATCGTTTAACAACAAATGGTTCTGAAACATTAATTCAGTTTTTGCCAGATTTTTTGGGAAAGGATTTTTTCAAAATTCCAGAAATGGCTGCCATAGATGCACTTTTTGAACGTGCAAAAAAAGGAATCCGATTTAATATTGAAATTAAGCAAAGAATTGGTGCTAAAATAGAAAAGTTAGTAGAGTTAGAGGGTGCTAATAGAATTACATCATTTATAGAGATTTTAAATGATTTAGCTACAACAGACGACTACACACTTTTAAATGCTAATGGTTATGCATTTGAAAGCACTCATCAAGACAGTGATAAAATTGAAGTAGTATATAAGCATATCAACAAAAATTTTAAAGAACATATAAGCTTAGAAGAAATTTCAGGTTTAGTGAGTATGACTGTTCCTGCCTTTTGTAGGTATTTTAAAAAAACCACAGGTAAAACATTTACAAAATTAGTAAACGAATATAGAGTAGTACATGCAACAAAATTATTAGCAGAAAGTAATATGAGTATTACAGATGTTTGTTTTGAGTGTGGTTTTAACAACTTTTCACATTTCAATAAGTTGTTTAAAGAGTTTGCAGGTAAAAGCGCTAAGGTATATAGAGGTGAAATGAAAGATTTAATACAGTAGTAGATGGATTTCTCTTCAGAAAAAAATATTGAAAAAGCACTAGAGTATTATACTTTTAAAAGCAAGAAACTTAAGGCTTTTATTAATGAGAATAATAACCTAACAGTAGAACAAATCATAGAATGTGGTAAAGAACTAGAAATTTTAGAATATAAAATTACGGCTTTAGAAGTTGTGGAAGAAAATTAGAGTTCTATTTTACCATTCCACTCATTGAAGAATTGCTTTAAAAAAACCTCCATATATTCATGTCTATTTTCTGCAATTTTTTTTCCTGTATTAGTATTCATTTTATCTTTTAAAAGCAATAACTTTTCATAAAAATGATTAATGGTTGGTGCATTAGCATTTTTATATTCCTCTTTTGTCATGTTTAAATTAGGTGGTACTTGTGGGTCATATAAAGCTCTATTTTTAAAACCTCCATAATTAAAGCATCGTGCAATACCAATAGCACCAATTGCATCTAACCTGTCTGCATCTTGAACTACTTCAAGTTCTTTAGAGTTAAATTTTTGTTGGCTTACATCTAAGCTATTCTTAAAAGATATATTTTTTATGATTTGAATAATGTGTTCTTTATCTTCATTCAAAATATTTTGTTTACTCAAAAAATCATTTGCTTTTCTAGGGCCTATATTTTCATCGCCTTTATGGAATTTTGAATCGGCAATATCATGAAGAAGAGCTGCTAGAGAAACAACAAGAATATTTACATTTTCTTTTTTGGCAATAAATAAAGCATTTTTAAAAACGCGTTCTATATGAAACCAATCATGCCCACCTTCAGCATTTTTTAATTCTTGCTTTACATACTCTGTTGTGTTTTTAATTATTTTTTCAGTATTCATTTTTCTGTTTTTGATTGTATTGTTTTTTTAATGTTTCTTACATCTAGATAAATAGCTACAAACATTGGCGAAAAAAATAGGGGTAAAAAGCTATGAAAGGAAATTCCTTTTTCTAGGGTTGAAAATACAGCGAAGACAATCATTAAGATAATTAAAACTCCTTGTAGAATTAGTACTCTCTTCTGTTTTTTTAGTTTCTGAACTAATTCTTCTGTTGAGTATGAAGAAAATTGTGAAGACATATTTTGTGATTTTTTTTAAAAATAAAATCCACTTTAAAAAAGTGGATTTTAAAAAAGTCCTTTTTTAAAAGGATTTAAAATAAGATTAACAGTGCTCTTTGTATGCTGCAGCTAAATTTTGTGCAATCATTTGAGCAGAACGGCCTTCAATATGGTGGCGCTCTAACATGTGTACTAAATTACCATCTTTAAATAAAGCAATCGCAGGAGATGAGGGAGGAAAAGGAATCATAAATTCTCTTGCTTTTTGAGTCGATTCTTTTTCTACACCTGCAAAAACTGTAGTTAAATTAGTTGGTGTTTTATCTGCGCCTAATGAAGCTATAGCTCCAGGTCTTGCAGTACCTGCTGCACAACCACATACAGAGTTTACCATTACTAAAGTTGTACCTTCTTTAGACATTGCGTTTTCAACATCTTCACTGGTATATAATGCTTTAAAACCAGCGTTAATTAACTCGTCACGCATTGGTTTTACTAATTCTTCTGGATACATAATTAATTATTTAGACTGCAAATATAATCATTATAACAGCAAAATTCAACTTCAATAATATTCTTCTATAAATGCATGAATCAATAAAATTGATGTTGTATTTTATCCTTAATTAATCCTCTTGTTTGTTTATATTTGGAGCTAAATTTAAAACAATATGAGTAGTTTTTCTAAATGGTTAGGAGCAGGTTTAGGGTTTACATTAGGAGGTCCAATAGGTGCTGCTGTTGGTTTTGCTTTAGGTAGTTTTGTAGCCAATTTTTCTACTAAAGAATTTGAACAAGAACAAATTAATTATACTAAAAGTTCAGGGCGTAACTATATTAGAAAAAATAATACACAGTCAGGAGATTTTGAAATGAGTCTTTTGGTACTGGCTTCTATTGTTATAAAATCTGATGGAAAGATAGATCAGCGTGAGTTAGATTTTGTAAGAGCACAATTTTTAAATATGTATGGTAAACAACGTGCAAATAATGCCTTTAAATTGTTTAAAGGTATTGTAAAGAAGGAAGTTTCTGCGCGTCAAGTTTGTATTCAAATAAGAGAGCATATGACTCATTCTGCTCGTTTACAGTTGTTACACTTTTTGTTTGGTATTGCTAAAGCAGATGAATATGTTACCAAAAATGAGGTAGAAGAAATTCGTAAAATAGCAGGATATTTGTATATCAATCAAAATGATTATGAATCTATTAAAGCCATGTTTTATAATGCATCTGATAACGCTTATAAAATTCTAGAAATTTCTAAATCAGCAACAGACTCTCAACTTAAAACAGCGTATAGAAGAATGGTTAAAAAATACCATCCAGATAAACTGCAAGATTTAGGTGAAGAGCATTTAAAAGGCGCAAAAGAAAAATTTCAGAGCATACAAAATGCATACGAACAAATTAAAAGTGAAAGAGGATTATAGCAGTTTCTCCTTCTAAACTTCAGAAAAATAGTTCTAAAAAAACCAATGTTTATTTTTAGGAACTAGACAAAGAATTTACTAGAAAATCCTTAATTTCGCAATCTCATTAAAAATGAGGCAAAATGAAAGCGAAAACTTTAATTTTTAGAGTCTTACCTACTTAAAAAGATAGGTTTCTAAAATGGATAAAGTTTGTATGGCATCATGAATTAAAATAAAAAAAATCCAGATGAAATTTCCTGAATACAAAGGACTAGATCTACCAAAAGTAGCAGAAGAAATCTTAAATTCTTGGCAAGAGAAAAATATATTTGAAAAAAGTATTACATCTAGAGAAGGTGCAGAACCTTTTATATTTTTTGAAGGGCCACCTTCAGCAAACGGTCTTCCTGGAGTTCACCATGTTTTAGCAAGAGCAATTAAAGATATTTTTCCTAGATACAAGACTATGAAAGGTTTTCAGGTAAAAAGAAAAGCTGGTTGGGATACTCATGGTTTACCAATAGAATTAGGTGTAGAAAAAGAATTAGGAATTACAAAAGAAGATATAGGTAAAAAAATATCTGTAGAAGATTATAATGCAGCTTGCAGAAAAGCGGTTATGAGATACACGGATATCTGGAACGATTTAACTCAGAAAATGGGATATTGGGTAGATATGGAAGATCCGTACATTACCTATGAACCAAAATATATGGAGTCTGTTTGGTGGTTACTAAAACAGATTTATAACAAAGAATTGATCTATAAAGGGTATACAATTCAGCCTTATTCACCAAAAGCAGGTACAGGTTTAAGTTCTCACGAATTAAATCAACCAGGCACCTATCAAGATGTAACAGATACAACAGTTGTTGCTCAGTTTAAAGCGATCAACGAAACCTTACCAGGTTTTTTGCAAAATGAAGGTGATATTAATTTTATTGCTTGGACTACAACACCTTGGACATTGCCTAGTAACACAGCCTTAACAGTTGGGTCAAAAATTGAGTATGTTTTAGTAGACACTTTTAATCAATATACGTTTGAACCTGTAAAAGTAGTATTAGCTAAAAATTTAATTAGCAAACAATTTGGAGGTAAAAATGCCTTTGAAGTTGAAACTGCTGATGAATTAAAAGCATATAAATCAGGAGAAAAGAAAATACCTTTTTACGTTGTAAAAGAATTTATAGGTAGGGATTTAGTAGGTATAAAATACGAGCAATTGTTAGATTATGCTTTACCTAATGATAACCCTCAAGATGCTTTTAGAGTAATATCAGGAGATTTTGTAACCACAGAAGATGGTACAGGAATTGTGCATACAGCACCAACTTTTGGTGCAGATGATGCTCTGGTATCTAAACAAGCATCACCAGAAATTCCACCTTTATTAGTAAAAGATGAGAATGACAATTTAGTTCCTCTAGTAGATTTACAAGGTAAATTTAGACCAGAAGTTTATGATGAGATTTATGGCTTTGCAAACGAACATGTAAAAGCAGAATATCTAAATAATGACGAGCTAGATGCAGAATTTAAAAATCAACAAGATAGAATGGAAGCTGTTATCAAAAATCAGCAAAATTACTTATCTGTTGACGAACGTTTAGGTTTAAAATTAAAGAACGAAAACAAAGCCTTTAAAGTAGAAAAATACAAACACAGTTATCCAAATTGTTGGAGAACAGATAAGCCAATTTTATATTATCCATTAGATTCTTGGTTTATTAAAATAACTGACGTAAAAGATAGAATGCATGAGCTAAATAAAACCATTAACTGGAAACCAGAATCTACAGGAACTGGACGTTTTGGAAACTGGTTGGCAAACGCAAACGATTGGAATTTGTCTAGATCTCGTTATTGGGGAATTCCTCTTCCAATTTGGAGAACAGAAGATGGGAAAGAAGAAATATGTATTGGTTCTGTAGAAGAATTAAAGTCAGAAATGCTACGTGCCGTAGACGCAGGTATAATGAGCGAAGATATATTTGCCGGCTTTGAAGTAGGAAATATGTCTGATGAAAATTACGCTAAAATAGATTTACATAAAAATATTGTAGATGAAATTACTTTAGTTTCAGCTACAGGAAAACCTATGAAACGTGAATCTGACTTAATAGATGTTTGGTTCGATTCTGGCTCTATGCCATATGCTCAGTGGCATTACCCATTTCAGAATAAAGAATTGGTAGATGAAACTTGGAGAAAGGCAGATTTTATTGCAGAAGGAGTAGACCAAACACGTGGTTGGTTTTATACTTTACACGCCATTGCAACTATGATTTTTGATGACGTTGCTTATAAAAATGTAGTTTCTAATGGTTTAGTGTTAGATAAAAACGGACATAAAATGTCTAAACGTTTGGGTAATGCTGCAGATCCTTTTGAAACCTTAGGAAAATATGGAGCAGATGCCACAAGATGGTATATGATTTCTAACGCCAATCCTTGGGATAATTTAAAGTTTGATTTAGAAGGAATTGAAGAAGTAAAACGTAAGTTTTTTGGAACTTTATATAATACCTATTCGTTCTTTAGTTTATATACAAATATTGATGGTTTCGCTTATAAAGAAGCAGATGTTGCTTTAAATGAAAGACCAGAATTAGACAGATGGATTTTATCTGAATTACATACTCTAATCAATAAAGTAGATAAGTTTTATTCAGATTATGAGCCAACAAGAGCTGCAAGAGCAATATCAGACTTTACACAAGAATACTTAAGTAACTGGTATGTACGTTTAAGTAGAAGACGTTTTTGGAAAGGTACTTATGAAACAGATAAAATTTCTGCTTACCAAACTTTATACACATGTATGTCTACGGTTGCTAAATTAGCAGCACCAATTGCTCCGTTTTTTATGGATCGATTGTATCAAGATTTAAATTCAGTAACTCATAAAGAAGCTTCGGAAAGTATTCATTTATCAGATTTCCCAAAGTTCGATGAAAGTTTTGTAGACAAAAGCTTAGAGCGTAAAATGGAAAATGCACAAACTATCTCATCTTTAGTTTTATCACTTAGAGCAAAAGAGAAAATAAAAGTGCGTCAGCCATTGCAAAAAATTATGATTCCTGTTGATAATGTGCAGCAGAAAGAAGAAATTTTAGCCGTAGAAAATTTAATAAAACATGAAGTAAATATTAAAGAAATCCAATTAATGGAAGACGCTTCAGATATTTTAATTAAACAAATTAAGCCTAATTTTAAAGCTTTAGGACCAAAGTTTGGTAAAGACATGCGTTTTATAGCAACTGAAGTTCAGAAGTTTACCCAAGAAGATATTAACAAAATAGAGAAAGATAAAAACATTTCTTTAGAAGTTAATGGTAAAAATATTATTTTAGAAGTCTCGGATGTAGAAATATCATCTAAGGATATAGAAGGTTGGTTAGTAGCAAACGAAGGCTCATTAACTGTTGCTTTAGATGTTACCATAACAGAAAATTTACGCAAAGAGGGTGTAGCTAGAGAATTGGTGAATAGAATTCAAAATGCACGTAAAGATGCTGGTTTAGAGGTAACAGATAAAATAAAATTAACAGTTTTAAATTTCGATAATTTACAACAATCTATAACTGATAATAAAGATTACATTATGAGTGAGACATTAACCAAAGAATTGGTTTTTGTTGATAGATTGGATAGAGGTACGGATATAGAGTTTGATACCACTAAAAGTAAAATATTAATTCAAAAAATTTAAGAATATGTCAAATGTTAAATTAAAATATTCTGAAGAAGATCTTCAAGAATTTAAGGCAATTATAGAGAAGAAAATTGCAAGAGCAAACGAAGATTTAGAGTTGTTAAGAGCAGCTTATAAAAATGATGCAAATAATGGTACAGATGATACGTTATCATCATTTAAATCTTTTGATGAAGGTTCAGATGTTATGAATAAAGAAGCAAACGTGCAATTGGCAATAAGACAAGAAAAGTTTATTAGAGATCTAAAAAACGCTTTATTACGTATAGAAAACAGAACGTATGGAGTTTGTAGGGTTACTGGTAAATTAATTCAGAAAGAGCGTTTAAAATTAGTACCTCATGCAACTTTAAGTATTGAGGCTAAAAGAGCTCAGTAATAATTATCAAAAAATTTATAAAGCTTCTTTTTAAGAAGCTTTTTTTATGAAAATAATTGTAATTCTTATTTGTATTAGTTTTTCTACTGCGATTTTTTCGCAGAAAAAAGTGATGAAAAGTTTGCAAACAAATGCATCAGAAATAAATATTTACACCAAAGGTTTAGACAATATTATTTTAGAAAATTCATCTAACGATTTTCTAGAAGTTATTTTAGAAGCCAAAAGTTATGATGAGCAATTAATTAAAATTGATGCAGATGCTAAAAAAGTTGCTATTGGTTTCGATTTTGAAGGCACAGAAACAAGAGAGGTAATTTTTAGAAAGTTTATTACAAAACGGTTACAAAGAGCAACCGCCATTGTAAAAATACCTAAAGGGAAAAAAGTCTATATTTTTGGCGAAAATGTAGATATAGAAACAAAAAGTTTATTAAATGATTTGGCTATTTATATAGAAAATGGAATAGTAAGGTTACATGCAATTCAAGCCAATTTACTTTTAAAGCTTTATTCTGGAAATGTATATGCTACTCTAAAAGAGACAAATATTAATGTTATTTCTAAATCTGGTAAAATTTTGGTTGATGATGTTCTTAAAGAAAAAGAATTTTTAAAATCCTTAAAATCTTTAGAGAAGCAAACTACAATAATCTCATTAAAAGCTAATATTTTCTTAACCACACAATAAACATAATAATATTACTATTTTTGTGACTTTAAAATAAAAAAAATGTCTAAAAAAGCGCTAGCTATTCTTACTATATCAATTGCAATTTTACTAGATCAGGTAATTAAGATCTACGTAAAAACTCATTTTATTCTTGGTGAAGAGGTTTTGATTTTTGATTGGTTTAGAATACACTTTGTAGAAAATAACGGAATGGCTATGGGTTTTGAATTTGGAGGAAAAGCAGGGAAGCTTTTTTTAACAATATTCAGGATTGTTGCAGTCGGAGCTATTATATATTGGCTAGCAGGCAATATTAAAAGAAAAGTACACAATGCAGTAATTATTGGTATTGCATTAATTTTCTCTGGTGCAGTTGGTAATATTATTGACTCAATATTTTATGGAGTATTGTTTAACCATCCCAAACATAGCGTTGCTTCGCTTTTTCCAGAAACAACAAATGGAGCTTTTTTTTACGGTAAAGTAGTAGATATGTTTTATTTTCCTATTTGGGAGGGTGTTTTACCAAATTGGATTCCTTTTATTGGAGGAGAAATCTATACCTTCTTTCAATATATTTTTAATCCTGCAGATTCGTACATAACTATTGGCGTAGTTTTGCTATTTATTTTCAGTAAGCATGCTTTTCCTAAAGAGGAGAAAAAAGATACAGAGACCGTAGGTGCTTAAAATAGATCTTTACTTTCCATCTTTATTAATAGCAAATAAAAAACAAATGTGAGTATTTAATTCTACAT
>Ga0209136_1000772_pt1 | contig 22630 bp, 21 predicted proteins | sample SaaInl0LU_22_DNA_FD_184640 | JGI IMG/M metagenome (GOLD analysis project Ga0209136, IMG submission 184640) | Marine microbial communities from expanding oxygen minimum zones in the Saanich Inlet - ESP_90LU_22_DNA (SPAdes) (version 2) | ecosystem: Environmental > Aquatic > Marine > Intertidal... | reverse complement strand
TTTTAGAAAAAAAAGATAACAAAATTTATGTTGTTAATTTTTGGGCAACTTGGTGTGGACCTTGTGTAAAAGAATTACCCTATTTTGAAAAAATTAATAAAGAATATGCAGATAAAAATGTAGAGGTTTTATTGGTGAGTCTAGACTTTCCAAAACAAATGGAAAAGAAATTAATTCCGTTTATAGAACAGAAAAACATACAATCTAAAGTGGTGTTGTTAAATGATATTAACGAAGATGTCTGGATAAAAGATATTGATAAAAATTGGTCTGGAGCAATACCTGTAACCATTATTTATAATAAAGACATACGTAAGTTTTACGAACAATCTTTTGATTATAAAGCCCTAGAAACTGAATTACAAACTTTTTTAAACCAATAAAAAATGAAATTATTTAAAATAATTTTAGTGGCGGCTGTTTTTATTTCTTTAGCAGCATTTACATCAAAAACAGTTAATGGTTATAGTGTTGGAGATACTATTGTAGATTTTAGATTAAAAAATATTGATGATACTATGATGTCTTTATCTGATTTTGGAGAGGTAAAAGGATACGTCATCATTTTTACTTGTAACACATGCCCATATTCGGTTGCAAACGAAGATAGGATTATTGCATTAGATAAAAAATACAAGTCTTTAGGTTTTCCTGTGATAGCAATTAATCCAAATGATCCAGAAGTTGTTCCTGGAGATAGTTTTGTAAAAATGAAAGAAAGAGCTAGTAATAAAGGGTTTACATTTCCATATTTATTAGATGAAGACCAACAAGTGTATCCCAAATTTGGAGCAACAAAAACACCACATGTTTATATAGTTACTCAAAACGATATGCAAGTGCAATATATTGGTGCTATTGATAACAGTTCAAGAGATGAAAATGCAGTTACAAAAACATATGTAGCCAATGCTTTAGAGGCTTTGTTAGTTGGTAAAGAAATAGAAAAAAAGAAAACCAGGGCGATTGGTTGTTCAATAAAAGTAAAAAGATAACTAAAAAAAACATGAGCATTTGCTCAGGTTTTTTTTAGTTTTATATAAGAAAAATTACTTTTGTTTTGCTAACAAATCTCTAATTTCTGCTAATAAATCCTCTTGAGAAGGTCCTTTTGGTACTTCTGGTACAGGTTCTTTTTTCTTTTTAGTTGCGTTAATACCTTTAACTATTACAAACATTACAAAAGCAACAATTATAAAATCGATAACGTTTGTTAAAAAGTCTCCATAAAGTACAGAAACTTCACCAACCACATTACCAGCATCGTTTGCAATACCATCTTTAATAATCCATTTTAAATTTTTAAAATCTGCATTAAACAGTAATCCAATTAGTGGAGAGACAATACCTCCCGTAAAAGAAGTTACAACTTGTTTAAAAGCTGCTCCCATAACAAAACCTACTGCAATATCTACAAGGTTACCCTTCATTGCAAAGTCTTTAAACTCTTTTAGTACTCCCATGTTATTGTTTTTTAATTAGTTAATTTGCTAACTAAGATAGAAAAAAATTATTTCTTTAATGTTTTTTTAACACGATTAGAGATAGCTGTTAAAGTTTCATATACAATAGTTTCTGAAACTATAGTAAAATCTTGCAACATCTTTTGACTGTTAAAAACAATAACTTCATCACCTTCTTTACAATCTATTTTGGTAACATCAACCATAATCATATCCATACAAACATTACCAATAATTTTTGCTTTTTTATTGTTGATGAGTACATAGCCTTTTTTATTTCCCAATTTTCTAGACAAACCATCTGCATGCCCAATAGGTATTGTAGCACTTTTTGTAGGGTTTTTTGCAACAAAAGCTCTGTTATATCCTACAGTTTCTCCAGGTTCTATAAAGTGTATTTGAGAAATAATAGATTTTAAATTATGTGTATTTTTAAGTTGATTAGTTTCTTTAGCACCATTACCAAAACCATATAAACCAATGCCAATTCTAACCATATCAAACTGTGCTTTTGCAAAGTTTACAACACCAGATGTATTTAAAATGTGTAACATAGGTTTGTAGCCTAAAAGCTTGTAAAACTGCTGTGCTGTATATGTAAAATTATTTATTTGATTTACAGTAAAATCTTTCTCATCTAAATCTTCGCTAGCAGCTAAATGAGAAAATAGAGATTGTACTTTAACATGATTAGTATTTTTTAATTTGGTAATTATTTTATCAATATCTGTATGGCAAAAACCTAATCTGTTTAAACCTGTATTAAACTTTATATGAAGTGGGTAATTCATTAACGGAATACTTTCTGCTAACTGTAAAAAAGCTTCAAAAATTTTAAAGTTGTATAAGTTGGGTTCTAAATGATGTTGAGTAATCGCCTCTAAATTTGAAATTTGAGGGTGTAAAACTAAGATAGGTGTTTTTACACCAGCTTCTCTTAAAGCAATACCTTCATGCGTATAGGCAACAGCAAAATAATCTACTTTGTCTTGTAAAAATTTGGCAACTAAAACACCATCACTACCATAACCAAAGGCTTTAACAACTGCTAAAATTTTAGTTTTTTCGTTTAATTTTTTCTTAAAATAATTTAGGTTGTGCAATAGGGCATTTCCATCAATTTCTAAAACAGTAACATGGTTATTCATAAGGCTTAAAACTGTTCCGTAATTTCGGAAGCATCTGTGTCTGTTAAATTATTTTGATCACTTTTTTTGTGTTGATTTTTTTCTTGCTGTTTTTGTAAGGCTTTATAGTAAGCAGCTCTGCTTAAAGGTTCGTATTCTTGGGTTTCGCCCAACATAACAATAGCATTATTTTGTGCTTTTCTAAAGCTATAATGAGCTAAATTACCTGTATGTGTACAAACTGCGTGTACTTTTGTAACATATTCTGCTGTTGCCATTAATGCAGGCATTGGGCCAAAAGGATTGCCTTTAAAATCCATATCTAAACCAGCTACAATAACACGAATACCTCGATTTGCTAAGTCGTTACAAACAGCTACAATTTCATCATCAAAAAACTGGGCTTCATCTATGCCAACCACATCTACATCATTGGCTAACAATCTAATGTTAGAAGAAGCTGGCACAGGTGTAGATCTAATTCTATTGTCATTGTGAGAAACCACTTCTTCTTCATCATAACGTGTATCTAAAGCAGGTTTAAAAATTTCTACGCGTTGTTTGGCAAATTGCGCTCTTTTTAAACGTCTAATTAATTCTTCTGTTTTACCAGAAAACATAGAACCACAAATTACTTCTATCCAACCAAATTGTTCTGTATAATTTACCGTATTTTCAAGAAACATTTTGTAATTTTAGGCTTTATATTTATAAATTTACGTTATTTTTATTTGCTACAAATTTAGCAATATTTACGAGTAATAAATAATTTATATAAAATTCATTTTACCAATAAAATAAAATTTATGCACAAAAAATTGGAAAGCGATTTAGTGAGTTTAGCCCACAGTATTTTACAAATGAAAAACAGAACAGATGTTTTTGCTTTAAAAGAAAAAGCGCAAGAAGTCTATGAAAGGCTATCGTTACTTGCTTTTGTAGAAGAGTATGTTAATCATATACCAAACGCCAAAGACGCTAAAGAAACTTTAACTGTTACTCTAGAAAAAGCACTAGAAAATAAAACTAGAGTTGTAGAAAGTACTAAAGAAGATGTTGAAAAAGAATTGCCACAAACAAGTGTGACTAATTTAAATAATGAGTGTTTAGAGGTTGAAAATGAAAAGCTATCAGCAGAAGTAGCCGATGATTTTGAAGAGGAGGAAATTGAAGAACAGCAAGAAGAGGTCGAAAATGAAAGTGAATATTTAGAGGCAGATAAAGAGAATATTGAAGAAGAAATAGCGCAACCTGAGTTAGAAGGTTTGGTTTTTGGTGATGCGAAACCTCAAAATTTTAAAGATGCATCTACAGATGAAGGTAAAATTACTAGTTTAGAAGACGAATTAAAAGATACCATTCCTGTTGATGTAATGGCAAATTTATTTGAGCCTATACAACAAAAATCTTTAAATGACCAGTTGCAAGGAAATATACAAATTGGTTTGAATGATAGAATTGCATTTGTAAAAAACCTGTTTAATGACAGTCAAGAAGATTTTAATAGAGTCGTTTCTCAATTAAATACAATTAAAACAGAAAAAGAAGCAAAAAAGTTTATCAAGAAAATGGTAAAGCCAGATTATAATTGGTCTGAGCACGAAGATTTAGAAAATCGTTTTATAGAAATTGTAGAACGCAAATTTATTTATCATAAGTAATTTTTTTTGAAATTCTAATTACAATTATTCAAACTTCAAACTTATTTTGAAACCCATTTTAATACATACACATTTTCATAAAAGAAGAACAGGTGTTACTAGAAGCATAGAAAATGTGTTGCCTTTTTTTTCCAGGAAGTTTGAAACTTATTTATACGGTTATGGCGTAAATGGTTCACATTTAACCCCTAAACAATTAAGAAAGTTTTTATTTTCTGATAGAGAGGTAGTGGTGCATTGCCACAGAAATAACGAAATTATTAGAATGCTTGTTTATAGAGCTTTGGGTGCAAAATTTATTTTAGTTGCTACACGTCATGCAGAAACAAAACCTTCTGGATTAACTTTAAAACTCTTAAAAAGTGCAGACAGGGTAGTTACTTTAATACAAAGTATGAGTGTTAATTTAGGTGTAAAAAACACCATTGTTGGTCATGGAGTTGCTGCAGATAAATTTGTGCCTAAAGAAAATGTTCAGTTAGAAAATGTTTCGAAAAAAAATATTATTCTTTGTGCAGGTAGAGTTAGAAAAGCAAAAGGACAAGTCGTTCTATTAGAAGCTTCAGAAATTTTAAAAGAACATAAAGATTGGGTTTTGGTGATTGTTGGTAAAGTAGATAAACCAGCTTTTTTAGAAGAATTAAAAGAAATTGCCAAAAAACAAGCAATAGAAAATCAAGTATATTTTATAAATGAAACTTCAGATATAGTTAAGTATTACCAAGCTTCAAAATTGGTGGTTGTGCCTAGTTTTTCTGAAGGTTTTTCTTTAGTTACTGCAGAAGCTATGTCTTGTGGATGTACTGTTATAGCTACTAAAAATGTAGGCGTTCATTCATCATTAATAACAAATAATACAAATGGGTATTTGTTTAACGCTGGTAATGTTAACGAATTGAAAGATTTGTTAACGCAATTTATCACCAAAAAAATACCAGATTTAGGAGTGCAAGCAAGAGAGGAAATTGTGTTAAATTGGAGTGCTCAAAAAGAAGCCGAAAACTTAATGAAAGTATATAAATCAAAATCAAATTAAATCAAAAACAAATTTTAAATAATGAAAAAAAGTATCCTTGTATTGTTATTATCAATAATTACACTAACAGCTGTAAACGCTCAAAAAATAGAAATGAAAAAAGTATTTGGTGGTTATACATTTTCTCAGAATGATAAAATGTTAACATTAAACCAAATGCAAGAGGTAGTGAAAGACAATAAACAAGCTTTTGAACTTGTAAAGTCAGCAAAAACAAACCAAACTTGGGGTATGGTTTTAGGTGCATCAGGTGGTGCATTGGTTGGTTATCCTATTGGAACTGCTATTGGTGGTGGAGATCCAAAATGGGTTTTGGCTGGTGTAGGTGCAGCTCTAATTGTAGCTACCATACCAATTATAAAAGGTTTTAATAGAAAAACGAAAGAAGCAGTTGAACTTTATAATGCTGATATGCCAAATAAAACATCTTATTATAAACCAACTTTAAATTTGAATTTCAAAGGAAGTTCTATGAGCCTATCAATGAATTTTTAAAAAAAAATATTTTTTATTTATCCAACTTTCTTTTTTACTGCTGCAACTACCTTTTTACTGTTTCCTATAAAAATTTCATCTTCAACAATAAAAACAGGACGTTTTAAAAAAGTGTATTCTTCTAATAAGTATTTTTTGTAATCTTCTTCTTTTAGATTTTTGTTTTTTAAATCCATAGAAGCATACAACCTAGCACGTTTGTTAAACAAAGCTTCGTAACTTTTAGAAAGCTGAAACATTTCTTCTAACTGCTCTTTATTTATGGGATTTGTTTTAATTTCTTGTTCTGTAAAACCTGTGGTGTTTACTTCTTTTAAAATTCTTCTACAAGTATCGCAAGTTTTTAAAAAGTATACTTTCTTCATATTAATCAATTATATTTGTGGTATCAAAAATAACATAAAAATGAAGATACAATTCGATGTTTTAAGAAAATCTCGTGAATTAGTAGCAAAAGAATTAGAGGGTTTATCATTAGATCAAATTCATAAAACTCCAGAAGGATTTAAAAATAATATAGCATGGAATGTAGCTCATTTGGTAGTTACACAGCAATTGTTACACTATAAATTGTCTGGTTTAAATTGTTTGTGTCCAGATGATTTAATAGAAGCTCACAAAAAAGGAACTTTACCTACTAAAACGTTTACAGAAGAGGAGTTTAAAGAGGTAAAAGAATTATTAATAGGTTTGCCAGATACTTTAGAAGAAGATTTTGAAGCTGGTATTTTTGAAAATTATAATGAGTACCCTACAAGTACAGGTTTTGTACTAACTTCTATAAATACAGCAATCGTTTTTAATAATTTTCATGAAGGAATACACTATGGTATTATAAGAGCTATCAAAAAACTAGTTTAAAAAAAGAATGGATTATTTTCTAATTACCACATTTTTTAGATTGTTTATCAGCCATTTTTGACCATATAAATAGAGCGTTAAAAATTGGTGTTATAGATTTTTTTTTACATTTGATTGTTGGTAAAAAAAATGTAGACGATTTGTTAATAGACCTAGACAGCGCATTCCACGCATAAAATTAAAAATACAAAAAGGGGTGAAATTTAAATTTCACCCCTTTTTTTTGTATATAAAATAGTTATTAATAAAATAGACCATTAATTTGAGAATCAATTCTATCTATAATGTAACCTAAATCTTCTTGATTGCTTACAAAATCTAAATTATCTACATTAATAACCAATAGTTTTCCCTTAGTGTATTTGGAAATCCACGCTTCATAACGTTCATTCAATCTGCTTAAATAATCAATAGAAATCGAGTTTTCATACTCTCTACCACGTTTGTGTATTTGCCCTACTAAGGTAGAAATATCTGCACGTAAGTAAATTAATAAATCGGGTGGAGAAACTAAATTTTCCATCAACTCAAATAAAGAAGAATAGTTGCTGTAATCTCTATTGGTCATTAAGCCCATTGCATGTAAGTTGGGTGCAAAAATATGAGCATCCTCGTAAATAGTTCTGTCTTGTATGATGTTTTTACCAGTTTCTCTTAATTCTAAAATTTGTCTGAATCTACTATTTAGAAAATAAACCTGTAAATTAAAAGACCAACGCTCCATTTCTGTGTAAAAATCATCTAAATAAGGATTTTCATCCACAGACTCAAAATGTGGCTTCCATTTGTAATGTTTGGCTAAAAGTTTGGTTAGCGTAGTTTTACCTGCGCCAATATTACCTGCAATTGCAACGTGCATAAATATAATTAATAAGATTAAAAAAGTGAGGTTAAAGGTACACATTTTTTGTAATTATAAAAGTGTTAACAGATTAATTTATAACCAAAACCACGTGCGTTTAAAATTTGTATGTTTTCGTCTTTTTTAAGCTTCTTTCTTAATTTAGTTTTAAAAACATCCATACTTCTTGCATTAAAAAAATCTTTACTACCCCACAATTTATTTAAACTAAATGTTCTGTCTAAAACTTCGTTTTTTTCTAATGTAAATAAAAAAGCAATTGTGCTTCTCTATGCGTAAGTTACTGCTCTATATCAAAAAAAAATAAGGATTTATTTGGTGTAATTAAGGGTGTAATTGCATCTTACTACTACTAATATTATAAATAAAAAAAAAGCAACTAAACTTTTAAGGTTTTTTTAAGTCTTAAGAAAGGCGAATAATACTATTTTCGTACAAAATTAGATAAAAAAATCATGAAACAATTATTTACATTACTCTTAGCCTTTGTTACAGTTGGTACATTTGCGCAGAAAAACTTTCAAGGAAAAGCAACTTATATGTCTAAAACTACCGTAGATATGAGTAGCTGGGGAAGCAGAATGAACAGCATGTCTGAAGCGCAAAAGAAACAAATTGCAGCAAGAATGAAATCGATGTTAGAAAAAACATTCATTTTAAGTTTTGATAAAACAGCATCTATTTATAAAGAGGATGAAAAATTATCTGCACCTGGTGCTAGTGGTGGTATGAGATTTGGAGGAATGACTGGTGGAGGAACTAAATATAAAAACACTAAAGATTTAGTGGCTTTAGAAGCTACAGAATTTTTTGGAAAAAACTTTCTCATTTCTGATACCATGGAAATGCCACAGTGGGAGCTGGGTAGCGAAACTAAAAAAATTGGAGAATATGTTTGTTACAAAGCAACACTTACCAAAGATGTAGATGCTACAGATTGGAGAAACATGAGAAGAAGAAATAGAGAGGATGATAAGAAAAAAGATGAAGCTAAAAAAGATTCTACAGAAACTGTAAAAGTTACAGAAGACATAGAAATACCAAAAAAAATTACAGTTACAGCATGGTATACACCACAAATACCAGTAAGTAATGGCCCAGGAGAATATTGGGGATTACCGGGTTTAATTTTAGAAATTAACGAAGGTAGAACTACTATTTTATGTACAGAAATTGTACTAAATCCAGCAGAAAAAATAGAAATAACGAAGCCTACAAAAGGTGATGAAGTTACAAGAAAAGAATATGTAAGTATCATTACAAAAAAGATGGAGGAGATGAGACAAAATTTTAGAAGTAGAGGAAGAGGAAGAGGAAGATTCTAATTAAAAAAAACTAAAAAAACACAATGAAAAAATTACTACTATTAACCATTTTTATGGTTTCATTTATTACTAATGCCCAAATTACACTAACAGGAGTTGTAAAAGATAGTATTGGTGGACCATTAGAAATGGCAAATGTATTAGCCATTAATAAAACCACTAAAAAAATGGCTTCTTATGGTTTTACAGACGCTAAAGGAAGCTATAAGTTAGACTTAGATAAAAATAGCACATTTGATATCAAAATTAGTTACATAGGTTTTAAAACTGCCAATTTTGTGGTAACTACTAAAACTGAAAATATTGTAAAAAATGTTACTTTAAAAGAAGATAACTCTTTAGATGAAATTACAGTAGTTTCTAAAATGCCTGTAACTATTAAGGGAGATACTATTGTTTACAATGCAGATTCTTTTAAAAATGGCTCTGAACGTAAATTAGAAGACGTACTCGAAAAACTACCTGGAGTAGAAATAAACGATGCTGGCCAGATTGAAGTTGAAGGTAAAGTTGTAGAAAAAATTACAGTAGATGGTAAAGAATTTTTTAGTGGAGATACTAAACTAGCCTCTAAAAACATACCATCTAACGCTGTAGATAAAATACAAGTATTAAGAAATTTTTCTGATGTAAATCAATTAAGTGGTGTACAGAATAATCAAGATAGAGTTGCTATTAACATAAAGTTAAAAGAAGGTAAAAAGAACTTTTGGTTTGGAGATGTGTATGCTGGTGCTGGTTTTACACCAAGTGATGATTTATATCTGTTTCAACCCAAATTATTTTACTATAACCCAAAATATACATTAAATGTAATTGGAGATATTAATAATTTAGGAGAAGCAGTTTTAAACAGAAGAGATTTAAGAAGTTTTAGAGGTGGCTTTAGAAGTCAAAGTCCGTCAAATGGAACAAATATAAATTTAGCAAGTGCAGGTATTGGTTTTTTAACTCCAAATGCAAGAAATGCCAATAGAATTGAAACTAAATTAACAGCTTTAAATTTTAGTTATTCACCAAATAAAAAACTAGACTTAAGTGGTTATTTAATTTGGTCTAGCAATAGTAATGGGCAAAGAAATAGAAATATTGTCAATTATAATGATCCTACAATTCCAGATGATGTAACAGATAACACAACAGATCAAACTAGTAATTCTGGATTGTTTAACTTTAAAACAATTTATAAGAAAAATATAAACAATCAATTAAATTATGATTTAAATGGTCGTTTTACAAACGAGTTTAGATTAGATAATGGTACGTCTCAAATAATAGGTAATAATGTACCTATTGTAGAAAACGAAAATGCCACACCATTTACAATCAATCAAAATTTAAGTTACTTTTATACTGCAAACGAAAACAATATTTTTGCATTAGAAGTACAACATCAACTGCAAGATGAAGATCCTTTTTATGTTTCTTCTATAGAGAATTTAGATCAAGATCCAAGCAACAATGCAGATGGTTTTGATGCTGCTGCAGATGTTTTAGGTTTAGATAAAACACAACAGTTTTATACTTTAGAACAAGATAGGCGAGTAAAATCAAATCAATTAGATGCTAAGTTAGATTACTATTATATTATAAATAATAAGAGTAATTTTAACTTTGTAGGAGGTACTATTTTAAGTAAACAAAACTTTGATTCTAGATTTTTTCAATTGCTAGACAATGGCAGTACATTAGACCCGACTTTGAATATACCAAATGTTGCAAACGCAAGTACTACAAATGATGTAGAATATAATTTTTCCGATATTTATGCAGGTATGCGTTATCGTGTAAAAGCAGGTATTTTTACTTTTAGACCAGGTTTTACTGCACATTCTTATAACATAAATAATACTCAAGTAGCTATTACAAATGATTTTAAAGATTCTTTTACAAAAATTTTACCAGAATTAAATATTATCGCACAATTTAAAAAGAGTGAAAGTTTACGCTTTAACTACAGACAGCAAGTTAATTTTACAGACGTAAATCAACTTGCAGAAGGTATAGTTGCTAGAAATTTTAATTCGTTTTTCTATGGGAATAATGATATCATGAATGCAAGATTAGAAACCATGAGCTTAAATTATAGTAGCTTTAATTTATTTAATAATACGTTTATTTTTGGGGGGTTAACTTATAACAAAACTATGGAGCAAATTGCTTCAATTGCAAATTTTGTTCCTGATGTAAATAATCCAAATATTAGATCTAATGTTTCTACAAACACTAATTTAAACTTGCCTTATGATATAGAATCTATTAATGCTTTTGGACGTTTTACAAAAACGTTTAGAAAGATTAGAACCAGTTTAAGGGCAGACTTTTCAGATGCTCAAGCGTATCAATTATTTGGAGCAGAAACAACAAAATTGAATACTCAAAATTATACAATTAGACCTAGTGTTAGAACAAACTTTATAAAAGCACCTAACGTTAGTTTAAACTATAGGGCTTCTTTTTCAGATCAAAACAGAACACAATTAAGCACAGGAAACACCTCTAATTTTAAATCTGTAACACATGCACCTTCTATAAATTTTGATGCTTATATTTGGGATTCACTAACTATAACTTCAGATTTTTCTTACAATGAAGTAAGGCAAAATGGGCAACATCAAACCTCTTTTAAAATATGGGATTTTTCAATGTCATATAGAAAAGATAAAGAGGCAAAATGGGAGTATGAGTTTCAAGCAAGTAACATTTTAGGAACAGAATCTAGAGTTAGTGTTAATAATGGTGCCATTTCAAACTCAATTAATGAGACTTTTATTTTACCAAGGTTGGTAACATTTAGAGTACGTTATCAATTATAAAATTAACAATTTCAATCATAAAAAATGGCTCAATTTATTGAGTCATTTTTTATTTACTTTAGTATTTTAGCACTATGAGTTTATTGGCTTCAAAATCTCCTTGGTATGCAGCAGGAAAAAGTATAGGTTTATTATTCTTTTTTTTGTTAACGGGTTTGTATTTAGATAGTTATCATTTTGTAAAAATAACGCCAAATGCACAATGGTATGCCAATGCAGTGATGTTTATAGTAACCACTATTGTTTTTTTACAAGTAACCAAACGTTGTAAAGAACAAATGATTTCTGCTATCTTAATTGCTATTATTGGCGAGTATTTATTTTCAATTGCTATGGTAATGTATACTTATAGATTAGGTAATGTGCCACATTATGTACCTCCAGGACATGCATTGGTATATATTGCTGTTTTATATTTTTCTAAAGCTAGTGCTATTATTAAATACAGAACACAACTAGAAAAAGTATTTGCAATTTTTATTTTTATATATGCATTGTTGTTTTTAATTTTTAAAAATGATGTTTTTGGTTTTGTAATGACGATTTCCACTCTATTCATTTTAAGAAACAAACCAAGAGAACGTTTGTTCTACTTAACAATGTATATCACTGTCGCTTTTTTAGAAATTGTTGGTACTAACTATTTATGTTGGAAATGGCCAGCTACAGCATGGGGTGTTTTCGATTTTTTACCTAGTCATAATCCACCAAGTGGTATTAGTTTCTTTTATTTTTTACTAGATTTAGGCTCATTATGGTTTTACAAACAACGTCATAAATTAACTTGGGCAAGAGTGAAAAATATCAGAAAAATAAGAAATCAAACGTTGGTTGCTGTAAACTAAAAGCTACTTAGATTCGTTACCATAATATATTAATTGTCAGGTTAATTGATTTAGAAATCTAATTATTTGTAAATATTTAAAATGTCCATAAAAGTATCATCAGTTACAAAAAACTACCAAGCACAAAAAGCGTTAAATAACGTTTCTTTTGAAGTTAATAACGGACAAATTATAGGTTTTTTAGGTCCAAATGGTGCCGGAAAATCTACCATGATGAAAATTTTAACGGGTTTTATAACACCTAATGAAGGTAAGGTTTTTATTGATGATGTTGATGTTTTGAAAAATCCATTAGAGGCGCAAAAAACCATTGGATATTTACCAGAGCATAACCCTTTATATTCAGATATGTATGTTCGTGAATATTTGCAATTTCAAGCAAGTATTTATAGGGTTGATAAAAGCAATATAGAAGCTTGCCTAGAAAAAGTAGGCTTAGTTGCAGAAGCCCATAAAAAAATAAATCAATTATCTAAAGGATATCAACAAAGAGTGGGTTTAGCAGCTGCCATTTTACACAATCCTTCTGTCTTAATTTTAGATGAACCTACAACTGGTTTAGATCCAAACCAATTGGTAGAAATTAGAGCTTTGATTAAAGAGTTAGGAAAAGACAAAACTGTACTTTTTTCTACACATATTATGCAAGAAGTAGAAGCTGTTTGTGATCGAGTAATTATTATAAAAAAAGGCGAACTAATTATTGATAAAAACCTTTTAGAGTTGCAAAAAAACAATCAACAAATCATAAAGGTTATTTTTAATTTAGAAGTAGAAGAATCTCAAATTAAAACACTTAAAAACCTTGTTGTATCAGAAAATATAGCAAATAATACTTGGCAACTTACTTTTAATTCAGAAGAAGACATGCGTTCTAAAATCTTCGATTTTGCTCAAGAAAATGCTTTTAAAGTGTTAGAATTAAGTTCAGAAAATAAAACTTTAGAAAGTTTGTTTACAGAATTGACTTTATAATAAACCAATTTGCTTCTAAAATAAACACCTTACAGTTCTAAAACTTCTGAAGTCTTATTGTGTAAAAAATATCACGCCTTTCTTCAAGCTCAAAAAAAAATGTTTGAACTCTTTTTTTTAAAAAAAAGTCAGTTTATTATGATAAGCTTTAAGATAAACTACAATTTTACATGAAAGAGCGCGCTTTAATAGGTGTTATTTTGTAAATAGTGATAAGCTTCTAACAAGCTTGGAAATACCAATTGACTCCCCGCATTTTTTAATTCCTCTTCCGAATATTGTGTTAAGATTCCTACAGGAACCATACCTGCTAATTTCGCAGCTTCTGTGCCTGTTAAACTGTCTTCAAAAACCCAAAGATCTTTAAAATCCTTTTTATGAAAACCTAAAGCATTTGCTAAAGTTATATATGCTTCTGGTGCTGGTTTTGGTTTTACATAATCTTCAACTCCAAAAACGGTTGTAAAATTTAAGTGTAGTTTTTCTACACTGTTTCTTAAAAATTGTTTGGTTGCGTTACTCGCAATTCCGTAAGAAATATTTTTATCAGTTAAAAATGTTGTAATTTCATGTACACCTGGCAATACATCTGGTTTTGTATAATGTTTGTCTAAATGAATATCTTTTAAGAGAAACAAAGCTTCAGCTTTTTTTTCTTCGCCAATAATACTGCAATAATATTCTGCAATAATCATAGGGGATTTTCCTGAAAGATGTTTGGGAAATGGGGTTATCTCTTTATTAAATAATTCTCTAAAAGCGCTACTCCAAGCATTGCCATGGCTTTTAAAACTGTTTACTACAACACCATCAAAATCGAATAAAAAACCTTTAGGCAGTTTCATTTACTAGCTTTTTTGCATTTACCAATTTAGCTAAATACGGATTTAAAAACTTATTTGTTGGATCTAATTCTGATCTTAACTCTTTAAAAGCTTCCCATTTTGGGTAAATTTTAGATAATTCAGCATCTTTTGCTTTAAAGCGTTTGCCCCAATGTGGCCTTCCACCATGTTTTATAAATATTTTTTCGATACTTTTAAAAGCCTCATAAGTGTCTGCTGTAGCTGCGTTTCTAGATACACAACCCATAGTTACCGTGTCTTGTTTGTAGGCATAACTTAGCCAACTTTTGTCTTTGTACACAAAACGAACATCCATAGGAATATGAATAAAAGACTTATTACTCCACTTATTGATTTCTGTTTTCAACTCTTTAAACACTTGTGGGAATTTATCTAAAGCAATTGTCCATTCTGCTAATTCTAAAGTAGAACCTCTAGATTTTGTAACGGTTGCTTGGTATAAAGTACCTTTGTGCTCTTTTGTAGTGCTAAAAAATCCTTTGTATAAAAGTTTGTTAGCAATGGCCGTTAACCAAGGGAAGATATGGGTGTATTTGTACAAAATTTTAGAAGCTTTACGTCTATGTTTTAAATATTTTGGACCTAAATCTTCATAAACTTTTGTATTTGGGTCAATTTTATCACCAGTTATTACATACCCTTTATTGGTATGTGGTAACCATAAGATTCTTAAAAAATCGTGCTTTTTTAATCGGCTTTTTATTTTTGGTAACCATTCTTTATCACTTTCTGGACCTTCTTTAATGTGTAATGTGTAAGAAGGTTCGCACTGAAAGGTAACAGTAGACATAACCCCTAACATCCCTAAAGAAACACGAACAGCATCTATTAAATCGTCATCTTTTGTTACTGTTTTTACACTTCCATCTGCCAGTACTAATCTACATTCAGTCATATATTCGCACAATAATTTTCCACTTGTGCCATGAGTTCCAGTTGCTAATGCACCCCCAATGGTTATGGTGTTAATGTCTGGTAAACAAGGAATACACCAACCTACAGATTCTATAGCTTCTAATAATTCTTTTAAACTTAAACCCGATTGTACTGTAATTGTTTTTTGATTGTAATCATAAGAAACAATTTTGTTGTAGTTAGTCATATTAATAAGTACATCTGTACCTGCTGCAATATCTGCTGATGACTGTTTGCTTCCAAAAAAACGTATTTTATCTCTGCTAGATACTATTTCTTGAAGTTCTTCTTCATTAGAAATATGATACATTTCTTTAAAATTGTACTTTAAATTTTCATTCCAACTAACCCAAGTTCCGTTTTTTTCTTGTTTCATTATATTTATTTAACGTTAAACAAAATTACGGAATTAAACCAATTTTAGTATTTTTTAAATGTTAAGAAAAACCAAATTGAATTTGTAATAAAAAAAAGGTTTATTTTTATTGAAATGACATTATTGTTCCGCTAATTGCAGAATATCCTATTTTAATTCAACTTATATTTAATTTGCTGACTCTCTAGAGTACTTAATAATTCATTAGAAATATGTATTTTAGTATTTCTACTAGGTAGGCTAACTTCTAATTTCTCTTTTTCGTCCCAAACTGTAAAATTTAAATTTTGTTTACCAGGGTTGTTTTTTAAAATGCTTTCTAAGTTTAAAATGGTATTTGCATTAATATCCTCTAAAGGCAATTGAATGGTTATTTTTTTACACAATTCGTCCATAATATCGTGCAACAATTTCATTTCTGTAAATTTTAAACGAGGTTCGCCCATAACCCCAGTGTTTTTATTCATCCAACCAGGTTGAATCGTACATCTTACAAACAAGAAAGAATTGGGTACTAAAAAATGTTTCATTTTTAAGTAATCTTCTCCAAAAATTCTAAATTCGTGACTGTCTCCATAATCCTCTACAGTAAACATTGCCCAACCTTTACCAGCTTTAGAAACACGGTGTTGTACATCTGTAACTATGGCTGCAAAAGCCAAATTCATACCTACAAATTTGCCAATATCACCTTTAAAATATTTTAAAGTACCGTTACAAAATTTTAGTTCGTTTTTAAAATCATCTAAAGGATGTGCAGAAATATAAATACCAATTACTTCTTTTTCTTGCGATAATAGTTCCATAGTACCCCAAGTGTCACAATCTGGAATATCCGGTTCTGGAAACTGAATTGTAGAGGCTTCACCAAACATAGAAACTTGCGCAGAATTCTCGTTTTCTTGAAACTTACTTCCAAATTTCATAGCACGTTCTAAAAAGGTTTGCCCTTTTTCATCTGTAGCAAAATATTGTGCTCTGTGTGTATCTGTAAAAGAATCAAACGCACCCGCTTTAATTAAACTATCAAAAGATTTTTTATTGGCAGCTCTTAAATCGATACGTTTTGCCAAATCAAAAATAGACGAATAATTTCCGTTTTCTTCTCTTTCTTTAATAATGGCTCTTACTGCGGCAGCACCTACACCTTTAACAGCTGCCATTCCAAAACGTACTGCACCTTCTTTGTTTACCGAAAATTTTAAGAAAGATTCATTTAAATCGGGTCCTAAAACTTCTAATCCCATTCGTTTACATTCTTCCATAAAAAATGAAACGGCTTTAATATCTTTCATATTATTTGAAAGTACAGAAGCCATATATTCTGCAGGATAATGGGCTTTTAAATAAGCTGTTTGATAAGCAATCCACGCATAACAAGTAGAGTGAGATTTGTTAAAAGCATAACTTGCAAAGGCTTCCCAATCTTTCCAGATTTTTTCTAATTTATCTGCATCATGTCCATTTGCAGCTGCCTGTTCTATAAACTGAGGTTTCATTTTATCTAGCACAGCAATTTGCTTTTTACCCATGGCTTTACGCAAAACATCAGCTTCCCCTTTTGTAAAATCTGCTAGTTTTTGCGAGAGTAACATTACCTGCTCTTGGTAGACTGTAATTCCATAAGTTTCTGCCAAATACTCTTCCATTGCTGGCAAATCGTACTCAATATCTTCTGTACCATGTTTTCTGTTGATAAAACTTGGAATGTATTCCATTGGTCCAGGTCTATACAAGGCATTCATGGCTATTAAATCTGCAAAAACAGTTGGTTTTAAAGAACGCATGTGTTTTTGCATCCCTGGAGATTCATATTGAAAAATACCAACTGTTTCTCCTCTTTGAAATAATTCGTAGGTTTTTTCATCATCTAAAGGAAAATTTTCTGGATCTAAATCTACATGATGTCTGGCTTTAACAATTTTTACAGTGTCTTTAATTAACGTCAGTGTTTTTAGACCTAAAAAGTCCATTTTTAACAAACCTGCAGATTCTACTACAGAGTTGTCAAACTGAGTTACATACATGTCAGAATCTTTAGCCAAAGCAACAGGTACATAATTGGTGATGTCTCCTGGAGTAATAATTACACCACAGGCATGAATACCCGTATTTCTAACAGAACCCTCTAAAATAGTTGCTTTGTTTACAGTTTCTGATGCCAAATCGTTACCAAAAGAAATGTGGCGTAATTCTTCTACCAATTCTTTTTCTTCAGCGCGCAAACTATCAACTTTTCCTTTGCTTTTTGCATCATCACCAAAAATATTTTTTAGTTTGATGTTAGGAATTAATTTGGCAATTCTATCTGCTTCAAACAAGGGCAAATCTAAAACTCTGGCGGTATCTCTAATGGATGATTTTGCAGCCATGGTTCCGTAAGTAATAATTTGTGCTACTTGATTGGCACCATATTTATCAATTACATAATCCATAACACGTCCACGACCTTCATCATCAAAATCGATATCGATATCTGGCATAGAAACACGTTCTGGATTTAAGAAACGCTCAAAAAGTAAATCGTATTTAATAGGATCTATATTGGTAATCCATAAGCAATAGGCAACTACAGAACCAGCAGCAGAACCACGTCCTGGACCTACAGCAACATCCATATTTCTGGCTTCTCTAATAAAGTCTTCTACAATTAAAAAATAACCAGGATATCCTGTTTTTTCAATAACTTCTAACTCAAAATCTAAACGTTCTTTAATAGCTTCTGTAATTTCTCCATATCTTTTTTTGGCACCTTCGTACGTTAAATGTCGTAAGAAATTGTTTTCTCCACGTTTTCCTCCATCCTCTTCGTCTTTAGCATCTTTAAATTCATTTGGAATGTCAAAAGCAGGTAATAAAACGTCTCTTGCAAGAGTAAAAATTTCTATCTTATCTACAATTTCTTGTATGTTTATGATGGCTTCTGGCAAGTCTGCAAAAAGCGTTTTCATTTCTTCTGTAGACTTAAAGTAATATTCTTCATTTGGCAAACCATATCTGTAACCTCGTCCTTTTCCTTTTGGAGTAGCTTGTTTTTCGCCGTCTTTTACACATAACAAAATATCGTGTGCATTTGCATCTTCTTTATGTAAGTAAAAAGTATTATTGGTAGCTACAATTTTTACATCGTGCTTTTTAGAAAATTTTAGTAAAGTTTCATTTACAATCGTTTCATCTTGTTGATTGTGACGCATCAACTCTATATATAAATCGTCTTGAAATTGTTCTTTCCACCAAAGTAACGCTTCTTCTGCTTGGTGTTCTCCAAGGTTTAAAATTTTACTAGGTACTTCACCATATAAATTACCTGTTAAAACAATAATATCTTCTTTGTATTTTTTGATGATTTCTCTATCGATTCTTGGTACATAGTAAAAACCATCAACAAAAGCGATGGAAGACATTTTTGCTAAATTATGATACCCTTTTTTGTTTTTTGCCAACAAAACTACTTGGTAACCATTGTCTTTTTGAGATTTATCTTTATGGTTTTCACAAACATTAAACTCGCACCCAATAATTGGTTTTATGGAGTTTTTTGCGTTTTTATTGTGTGTTAAAATAGCGTTTACAAAATGAAAGGCAGCCATCATATTTGCAGTGTCTGTCATGGCAATAGCTGGCATATTATCTGCAGCAGCAGCTTTTACAATATTGCCAATTTGCATGGTAGATTGCAATACAGAAAACTGTGTGTGATTGTGTAAATGAGCAAATTGCACATCTTTTAATTCTGCTAAACCTTCAGAAGTAGATTTTGTGTCTTCTACGTCTTTTAATTTATCTAGACGTTTGCGTATTTTATCACTTTCTTTTTTTAGGTTGATGTGTTTTAAACCAATTACCTGAATCGGTTTTGGGTTGGCTTCCGAGAAGTTTTTAAAGTAATCATCCTCTACATCTAGTTCCTCTTTGGTAAATTCTCTTAAACGAATTAATTCTAAAAAACAACGAGTTGTAGCCTCAACATCTGCTGTTGCATTGTGTGCCTCACCAAAACCAACACCAAATAAATGATTGTGTAATTCTGTTAAGGTTGGTAGTTTAAATTTCCCTCCACGTCCGCCAGGAATTTGGCACATTTGTGCTGTTTTTTCTGTACAGGTATCTAAAAGTGGGAGTGTAGTTAAATTATTTTTAACCCCCAATCTATGAAACTCACAACCCATAATATTGATATCGAAACCAACATTTTGACCAACAATAAACTTAGTTTTTTTTAAGGCTTCTTTAAATAACTGTAAGCCTTTTTCTAAACCGATACCTTGCTCTTGGGCAAGTTCTGTTGAAATACCGTGAATTCTTTCTGCATCAAAAGGAATATTAAAATTATCTGGTTTAATTAAGAAATCGTTATGTTCTAAAACATTTCCCATTTTATCATGCAATTGCCAAGCAATTTGAATACATCTAGGCCAGTTGTCTGTGTCGGTAATTGGTGCATTCCAACTTTTGGGTAAACCTGTGGTTTCTGTATCGAAAATTAAGTACATGTTTTTTGTAAACCTTGAATTATTTAACTGCTTAAGCGAATTGTAAAAATAGAAATTTGTTCTTAAAAAGCAGCCTAGAGTTATTGGCTTTTATCAACAATAGAAATAAATTATCTTTTGTTTTTATACTGTTTTACCTTTTCGAAAATAAAGAAATCTTATAAATTTGCTTAACAATGTGTTCGCTATTTTATATGACTTCTACTAACATACCAAAGTGACAAATTTATGAAGTTTTGATTTTTGTGGATTTAAAATCAGATAGGGTACTAAGGCTGTTAACGCTTCAGATTTGCTATAATTATAGACCATATTTATCTAATTATATGCTAACGCTTAATCAAATGCACAAACAAAAGTAAATTGAAAGAAATTCTTAGAATAACAAAAAAAATAGTGAAAAAATACTAATTTTTAATTTTATAAACCTATTTTAAGATTTCACAAATTTAAAGGGGTGTTTTAAATACCAAGTAAATAAATACGAGATAACCCATAAAAAGAAATAAGCCCTTAAACCTACTTAAAACAAGTTTCTTTTTCAAGAAAACCAAAGGAAGTAACACCGCTGCAAAACCTAGCATCCAAAAAATATCTCTAGACAGTATTTGCGGTTCTGTAACAGGTATTTCTTTTATTAAAGAAGTAAACCCTAAGACAGAGGCAATATTAAAAATATTAGAGCCAATTAAGTTTCCTAAAGAAATTGCTTTTTCTCCTCTAACAGCAGCAATTACAGATGCTGCTAATTCTGGCACACTAGTTCCGATAGCAATCATGGTTATAGAGATTACACCTTCGCTAACCCCCATATTTGTAGCAATTTTTTTAGCACCTTCTACTAAAAGATCTGAACCAAAATACAATGAAATACTACCAATTATTAACCAAACAACTATTTTAAAATAACTAATATCTGCTAATGCATCATCTACCTCTTCTAAAGAAACGTCTTCTTTTTTTGCTGTTTTAATAAGTATATATAGAAAAATAGCTAATGCAACTAAAAGTATAAAACCTTCTGTTTGAGACAAAACATTATCATTATATAAAAAATAGTAGAGTAAGAAAGAAAAAAGTAGCATAACCGGCCAATTAAGCTTGTAAAAATCTTTACTAACTATTATAGGCCCAATAATTGCCGTAATACCCAATACCAAACCAATATTAGCAATATTAGAGCCAATAACATTATTTATAGAGATTGCTGGAGAACCATCTAAAGCCGCTTGTAAACTAACCAATAGTTCTGGTGTAGAGGTGGCAAAAGAAACCACTGTCATACCAATAACCATTTTAGAAATATTTAATTTAAAGGATAAGGCTATAGAAGATCTTACCAAAAACTCGCCACCTAGTATTAGTAAAGACAAACCTAAAAATACATATAAAAAACTCATTTATTTTATTTTTTACGAAGATACATTTTTATCAATGCAAGGTAAAAGGAAAAAATAGAAAGCCGAAAATTTATCTTTTACAAATACCAATTCCTTTATCATTAAAAAACAATCAAAACAAAGACTTTAAAGCCCCATAGCAATATTTTTTTTAAAAAAATAATATTTTAAAACTTTTTGCAAGCAAATATTAAAACTTATTGTATATTTTAGCCTAATATGGTAACTCAATTTTATTAATAGTTTACTTTTATTTAGTAGAGTGTTTACAATTCTGATATATTGAATTTATAATTTTGAAATTATCATATTTATTAACCCCAAAAAAAATTATAATGATACTTATTATTACAAAAATGCTAAAAGACATTGTTGACTTGATTATATCTGTTAGTATTTAATTAAATAGCATTCTAACCCCAGAAATTACTTATTTTTATTAAATTTGAGATAAGATAACTTTTAATGAAAAAGAAAATATTTATTTTATTAGCAAAAGTAAATAAGGCCTTACTACCCTCTTTTACAAAAAAAGGTTTAGATATTTCTAAAGCAACTAAATTACAATTGGCAATTATTGGTTGGAGAGCTTTTGTGACAAAAAACGCATTACCGTAAAACAATAAATTATGAATATAGAACATATTAAAATATTTTCAGGATCATCTATTATCGTTAAAGGTTTACAAAATCTATTAGATGAAAAGGGGATACACTGCATTATTAAAGACAACTTTGAATCAGCAAGATTAGGTGGTCATGTTCAGCAACTTAATTCTGTTGAGGTATTTATACGTAATACAGATAAAGAAAAAGCACAACCAATTGTAGATGCTTATAAAGCAGAAATTAATTTATAAAAAAGTAACTTTGACTTTCTAAATTAAAAAAACTCTGTTATATTTGCACCCATTTTAAGGCCATGTGGCGCAACTGAATAGCGCACTTGATTACGGCTCAAGAGGTTACAGGTTTGAATCCTGTCATGGTCACTCTAACGGAGAATTGATTCATTTGAATTGATTTTCCGTTTTTTGTTTTTAATAATTCCCTTTGTGCTATTGACATTAGAGAGAATAACGAATTTATTTTTAAGGTTTGAACTGCATCATTT
>Ga0209136_1000764_pt1 | contig 22746 bp, 34 predicted proteins | sample SaaInl0LU_22_DNA_FD_184640 | JGI IMG/M metagenome (GOLD analysis project Ga0209136, IMG submission 184640) | Marine microbial communities from expanding oxygen minimum zones in the Saanich Inlet - ESP_90LU_22_DNA (SPAdes) (version 2) | ecosystem: Environmental > Aquatic > Marine > Intertidal... | reverse complement strand
AACCGAATTTTTAAAAGATTTAAGAATTTAGAATTAATTGATAGCAAAGCAAATATTACTAACAAGGGAATGATTGAGGTTGCAAGGCAAGACGTTACAAAGATTGAGATATTTTACTCTTATGCTCACAATCCAGCACAAGACAATAGACCATCTATTATTCCTACTTCAAGAGATTTTTGCAGAGCGTTAGTAGGCTTTTCAGCATCAAGGGTATGGAGTAGAGAGGATATAAACGGAATTAGTGCAAGGATTGGATATAACGCTTTTGCTTACAGAGGTGGTTGGTATTACAACGATAAACTTGAAAGAGCAACTCCATACTGCCGACACATTTGGAAACAAGAAATTTTCTTTACTTAATTAACGACTGACTAACAATGAATTATTTAGTAGATTTAGCAACTTTGAAGCATTACTCATACATTGATAGTGATGTTAATGATGAAACGCTTAACGTAACGCTTAAGAGGGTGCAAGACGTTGACTTAGAACCAGCTTTAGGAAGTCAGCAATACAGAAGATTGTTGCAAGGAGTTGAGGATTCAGATTTGACTGCATTGGAAGAAAAACTTATGGGTTATGTTTTAGATTTTGTTTACGTTGCTTGTGAGTTAAAAGCATCAAACCATAATAACTGGAAGATAAGGAACAAAAACGTAGGAGTTGCAAGTGATGAACATTCGAGAGGGAATGACTTATCGCAATATAATGCCTATGTTGATGAATTGAGAAAGGACTACTCTTTTTACAAGAATAGGCTTATCGGTTATTTAATTGATAATAAAGAATCTTATCCTTTGTACGTTTGCACCAATAAAAAAGAGGATATTAACCCAGAGAAACAAGGTAGTAACTATTCAAGAAAAATATCATTTCTGTAATATATGAAGCCACAAAAAAAGACAATTAACAAAGTAAGATTAGAAGCAATTAGAGTAAGGAAAGCGAATGAAAGCAACGATAAATAAAATAGACCAAGAATTGAGGTTGTTAGCTGATGCACATTTGCAAATCAATTCGTATTTCTATGGGCAATTCCTGGATATTTACGAAAGCAATAAAGTAAACCATACTTCGCTTTTGGCAAACATTACTGATGCTACAATAGACAGACACTATGTTACGCTTCAGCTTGGTTTAATGGTTTGTGATAAGATAGACGATGGAAAGAAAACTGCGAAATATGTAGATTCCGAAACCTTGCAGATAATGAACGATTTGATTAAAGTAATTACAACTTCTAACAGATGGCAAGAGTACGGAGTTGTGGATGGAGTTACTACGATTCAGAACTTTTCGCAAAGAGGTGGAAGTGTTTTGAACGGATGGTTCTGTAATTTGAGTATAAAAATAAAAAATGAAAATGGGTACTGTGATTTACCGATAATAGACTACAATTATGAAGTATAAAGAATTAAGCGACAAAGCGACTGGTATTGTATTAAAGAAAACAAGCGTAAGTACCGACAATAGAAGAGGTGTAATTAAGTCAATCACTATTGAGCCATTAACCGATTCGTTTACTTTTGAGTATTTCGTTGAAAGATTAGATAGTAACGGAGATGTGTTTGGCGATGTTATTTTTAAAACTAAAAAAATTAAGTTTAAAGATATTCCAGAAATTGGAAAGGTTCAATACCAAGAAGATGGAATTACCGAAGTAGATGGAAGCTACATAAAAGTTTCTGATGAAAATTTATACGTAACAAATTGGTACAATTCAATCGGTCAAACGATCATGGATAATGCCATTAAGCATATAAAATTCGTTGAGGGGATATGATGGATTTTCTGCAAAGCAACTGGGATAATTTGGTTTTGGCAATCGGTGGAGTTGGTGCTTATTTCGGTGGGCGAAAAATTAAAAGAATTGAGGAAAAGAAAGCTGGAAGTGATGCAGTTGTTTCAATGCAGAAAGCTTATAACGAATTTGTGATTGATCAAAAAGAAAGGTACAACGAATTGAAAGAGGAGCTTAACTATGTTCGTGGAGAACTTAAAGAAGTAAAAGAAGAAAGCAAGTCATTAAGACAAGAGGTTCGTACTTGGAAAACCAAGTATAATTCTTTGAAAAGTGAATTTGATAAATATAGAAAAATACATTCGTAATGAATATAACGCCTAATTTTAGCCTAAAAGAATTTGAGTGCAAAGATGGTACTCCAGTACCAAAAAAGTACATTGAAAACGTAAAAGAATTAGCGAAAAATTTGCAAGTTTTAAGAGATGAAATTAGCTTACCTATCTCAATCAATTCAGCTTATAGGCATCCGGAATATAACAATAGAATCGGGGGTGTTAAATTTAGCCAACATTTGACTGCTTCTGCGAGTGATATTGTTGTTCGTGACCTTACTCCTAAGAAAGTTGCCAAAACTATCTTAAAACTCATAAAAAGTGGTAAGATGAAAGAGGGAGGAGTTGGATTGTACAACGGATTTGTTCATTACGATATTAGAGGAACTAAAGCAAGGTGGGACAACTCTTCACTTTTTAACTTTTAAACACCTATTTCTTATACCCCCTATGTAAAACTATTTTGTTTTTCAAGGGGGGGGTGCTTTTTTGGAAATTTTAACGAAAACAAATTATGAGATACATTTTTTTACTTATGCTTATGATCTCTTGCAGTCCAATAAAAAGGCACTCGAGAATTGTTCGTAAATACCCATTCGTTCATACAACGGATTCTGTTAAGTTAATTGATACTATTTTTGTTCAAACGAATGCAGTTTATTATGATACCGTTGTGCAAGATAACTTGTTATTTGATACAATTATTCTGGAAAAAGAAAACTTAAAAGTTGAAGTTTTTAGAGTTAAAGATTCAGTCTATATTAACGGAAAATGTGATACTATTTTTGTTGATAAAGTAGTAGAAAGAACTATACCAGTTAGATATTTTAAGGAAAAAAACAAAATAAACTTAACTCTACTTATTTGGCTGATTAGCTTGGTTTTACTGATTATATTTTACGTTTTGAACAAACTAAAATAACCCATTCAAAACCCAAATAAAAGCGAAAGCAAACCCAAACGAAAGGCATAAGATAAGATAATATAAGATAAGAGGATATAAAGTCTTTTTAAGGGTTTGAAAAAAAATTACTATATTTGAAAAAATCAAACCAATGAAAGGGATCAGATTAACTAATTCAGAAGCTATCCAATTAGGATTTGCGCTGAAGCAGAAAACAAGACACGGAAATCCAAGATACTACTTAACAGAAGAAGAAGTAAGTAAACTTGACGAAATGAGAGGTGTTAAGGTAGAAGTTAAAAGCAAATCAAAATCAAACGACTACAAACCAAAGAAAGACTTTGTTTTAAGTGCTTGGAGTGAATCAGGTCAAATGATGGAGATTGACGAATATTGCAAGGTCTACAATTTACCACGAAAAGATATTACTTCCTATAAACTTGTATCGCATACTGGAACACCTTTTTACAATATTGTTTTTAAGGAGAATGTTATTGATGTTTCAAAAGATGAAATTGATTTTGATTCAATTATTTCAAAGTATATTGGTCCAGTATCTGTAAAGGTTGAGAAACAATACAATAATTATGACTTCGATGTACTAACTTATTCTGACGTTCACATTGGAATGGATACGAATAGTAAAGGTAATTCAATGTATGCAACCGAATGGAACGCAGAAGAAGTTTTAAAAGCATCAGATGAAATTGTAAATATGGTTGTTAAGAATCAAACAAGCGATTTACTTATTGTGGATGAACTTGGGGATTTGTTGGATGGTTTTAATGGAAAGACTACAAGAGGAGGTCACGACTTACCACAGAATATGACTAACGAAGAAGTGTTTGATTGTGCTTTGAAATTTAAAATGAACATCCTGGATAAGTTAATCTACCATTACAAAGATATTAAATTCAACAATATTTGCAACGACAATCACGCTGGAAGCTTTGGTTACTTCGTAAACTCGGCTTTTAAAAGTTTGGCAGAACAAAAGTATCGAAATGTAAGTGTATCGAATTATCGTAATTTTATTAGTCATTATTTCGTGAATGATGTTTGTTTCGTTATAACTCACGGAAAAGACGATAGCACTTTGAAATTTGGGTTCAAGCCACAACTTGACACAAAGCAGATTGAAAAGATAGACCAATATTGTAAACACAACGAGATTTACAAGAAGTCTAAAAAGATAATATTTAAAAAAGGAGATTCACACCAAACACTTTTTGATATGGCTGGTTCTGATGACTTTTATTATTACAATTATCCAGCTTTAAGTCCATCCTCTCAATGGGTACAAAACAATTTCAAAAAAGGTAGGCGAGGATTCGTAATAGAATCATTTATTGGAATTGAAAACACTATAAAACCCATATTTCTTTAATGGAAGAACTAACTAAATGTACTGGAGAGGGTTGCTTGTTGAGATACGAATGCCACAGATTCACAAAAATTGACTATTATAGTGAAGAAATTTTCTTTGTCGAAGTGCCTTTCAACCATAAACTTGAAACTTGCGAATACATTTGGAATGATAATGCAGAAGAATTGTATAAAGGAATACAAAGATTAAGCAAACCAACAAACTGAAAGATATGAAAGCAATACTTGAATTTGATTTAAACAATGAAGAAGATAGAATGGCACATTTAAGGTGCATTAAGTCTATTGATATGGCTTGTGTTTTGTTTGAAATAACGAGAAACTTAAAGCATACATTGGAACAAAGATTTGAAAACAATCCACAGAATAGGAATGAACTGGATGAAGTATTTAAGGAGATTCAAGAGTATATGGATCAATTCAGTATTAATATTGAAGAATTAATAAATTAAAATAATGGATTTAAAAGAGCAACAAGAGCAATTTGAGGTAATCATTCAGGAGGTTAAGCAAACTATGTTTAAAAAGGGCAATGATTACGCAAATACAGACCGTTTAAGCAACTTTAAACTCGCTGGTAGTATAATTGGGTTATCAGCGCAACAGAATTGCTTGTCATTGATTTCAACAAAGGTTGCAAGACTTGGTGTATTATTGCAAGGAGCAGAACCAAACAACGAATCAATAGAAGATTCAATGCTTGATCTTACTTGTTATTCAATATTGCTTAAAATGATCCAATCTGAAGTGGCTGAAATAGACCATAAATTCACGAAAGAAGAAATTTTTTAAAAGTTTTTTGCAAAAAAGTTTGTAGATATAAAAAAGTGTTCTATATTTGTCATGTAATCAAAACAAAACAAAATGGCATACGTTAAAATATCAGATAGAAATTTACAAAAAAAAGAAGTTGTAATCTTTTCAAGAAAGTTAGGATTGCACAAAAAAATGGTGAGGGAAGATAGAATAAACAGATACATTCAAGATTATATTTTATTCAATAAACTATCAGGAACACCATACATGATAAAAGAAATATTAAAATAATAAATTAACAAGGGGAGGAAACTCCCCACAAAAACCAATAACAAATGACAAATTTCAAAATTTACAAAAGAACAAAAGGACATTTCAAAGTTGAGGTGTTAATTAACTACGAATTTCGTGGAGAATTTGATACAACTGATTCAACGCTAATTGATGATATTTCGGACTGGTTAGATGGAGCAACCGAGTTTATGAACTTTGATACAAGAGCAGAATTAGAATTCCATGTTAGGGAATTGGCTGGAATAAACAACAACATCATTGGAGGTGTTGACTGGACAGAAACTATTAACCAATTATTTGACTTAAAACTATAACAATGGAAGATTATTTAAACAATGGAAATCCTTGCGAGGATGACGAAAGAGAATACGAATGCAGAGAATGTGGTAACCCAGTTGAGGAAGATGGAGATTATTGTTGTAGTAAGTGCTGGGAGGCTGGACAAATGTAATAACAATTAAAAAAAATAAAACAATGGCAATATTTGAACACAAACACTTTGGAACTCCTATTAGTAAGGAGTTAAGCAATTACATAATTTACAATTTTGAAAAAGGAGATATTAAAGAAGTAGCTGAAAAGCATTTTTACAATCCTTTAACGCTAACTGCGATAGTTAGAAGAAACAGAAACTTAACAGAATCGAATGCTGCAATGGTAATTGATTTGTTCAGGAGATGCATTAATAACTACAATTCAAACCAAAGAACAAAGGAAAGTATTAACGATTTAATCCAGAAAGCACAATGATACACCCATATATTTATGTTGGCACATTTAAGAAGTTTATGCCAATTGGAAAGCTAACCAAAGAAGAAATTTTGAAAGTAATTTGCAGAGAGTTGGCAATAGACTTTGACGAAGTTAAGAACCGTAAAACAAGGTTGAGAGATTTTGTTTATGCTCGGCAATTATACTCATATTTCTGCAAGGAATACACAAATGAAAGTCTGACAAATATTGGTAAATTTATCCACAAAGATCATGCAACAATGATTTATTCAATCAAGCAAATCAAAGGATTTTACGATGTTGATAAGGTTATCAAAAACGATGTGGATAAGATTAACACAATCCTGAAGCATAAGGTTGTGAATTACACTGCAAACACAAGAGAGAAAATTGGGAACGAAATTATTTTGAAATATCAATCTTAATTTAGATATTTGAGAATGGAAGAAACAATTTACAATCTTGTAAGCAATTCACTGGGGTATGAATTTAGTCCTTATTTTGTGAAAGCATTAATTCAAGAGATGCCAAACAAAGAAATAATACAACTGGCAAGAAAAGAAATACAAAGAATCCAATACTTTGTCAGAATTGAGGAGGATGGATGGGATTACTGGAAAAACAAAGAGCAAAGATTAATCGAATTAATTATAAAACTACAAAAATGAAAGAAATACTAAAAACTTTAGAGAATGATCAAGAATACTATAATGGAATAGGAAAACAATATTTATCTAACTCTGACATATCTACTTTACTTAACAATCCTAAAGAATTTGGAAAAAAGGGAGGAGAAGACAACCAAGTATTTGCAAAAGGCAGATATTTTCATCAGTTAATATTAGAACCAGAAAAAGCAAAAAAATGGTCTTTTATAGACGTATCAACAAGAACAACAAAAGCATATAAAGAATTTATTATTGAAAATAATTTAAAATTTGCTTTGTTAGAAAAAGAGAAAATAGAGATACAAAAATGGGTTTATGAAATGATGAACAATAAAAAAATGAAAGACATGATCATGAATCCAGGTAATAAATATGAAGTACCAGCAATAGGAAAGATACAAAACAGAATGTGGAAAGGAAAAGCAGATATTGTTCATCCAGATATGATAATTGATTTAAAAACAACTGGAGATATAAGCAAGTTTAAATATTCTGCAAAAGCATACAATTATGATAGTCAATGTTACATATATCAAATACTTTTCAATAAACCATTGGTATTTTTTGTAGTTGATAAGTCAAGCAAAATGCTGGGAATCTTTAAGCCTACCGAAGAATTTATTGAAGGAGGAGAAAGAAAAGTTACAAAAGCAATAAATGTATACGACAGATTTTTTTCAGAAAATAAGACAGAAAACATTGATCAATTTATTATAGAAAAAGATTTGTTTTAATGAAACAAAATCTTATATTTATACTCGTAGGATGCTTACACCTACATAATTTGTAAGCGAGATAAAAACAAAAAACGATGGCAAGATTAAACAGACCAACGAACGGATCTACTTCTCCGGTAACGAAGTATTTAAATTGGAAAAGTAATGACAAGGCTTTTTCGTATTATGACAAAGAACAAGGCAAAAATGTTCTTGTGGAATTACCAATCAAATTTCTATTCCTGGAACACTACCATACCGTAAAGGGTTGGAATGATGCGACAGAATCTGGAATCTACTCCAATGAAGTTTATGCAATAGGAAAGGAAGAACTTTCTGTTAAAGCATTCAAAGGTGGAGAAATTGGAAAAGGACTTTACAAAGAGATTAAAGAAAAAGTAAAAAATGCTGGAGGTGTTTATCATCGTTCCGTTTATGGAATGTTACCGGATGGAGAACTTGTGAACTTTCAATTAAAAGGAAGTGGAGTTAAGGCTTACTCTGATTTCTACAATGACAACAATCATTTGTTAGACAATCAATGGGTTGAGATTAACGAAGCAAAAGATGGAAAGAAAGGAGCAGTAAAGTTTTCTACTCCAGATTTTCAAATAGGTGGAAATATAACTAAAGCAGAAGACAAACTTGCAAACGAATCAGCAAGTAAACTTCAAGGCTATATGGACACATATTTCGGAAGAGTTTCAGAGGATAATATTGAAACGGATGAAGTGCCATTTTAACATAAAATGGTAAAAAACATACCCCCCCAAAAATATTTTATTGGTTTTAAATAGGGGGGGTTGTTTTTTTGAAATTCTCAACGAAACGTGTAATTTTAAAAACCAATAAAAATAAAACCAATTTATGAAAGAAACCAAAATCAGTATTTTTAAGGATTTATACAAATCCAAAGACGTCCCATTCCAAATAACTTTAGAGAAAGCACTTGACAGAATTAAAAGTGGAAAGAGCAAATCTAAAATAGATAGCATAAGGAAAGGCAAGTCAGAGTTGAAAAACTCACTACCTTGCATTTTATTTGCTGGAGAATTTAGTCAAAGAAATTCCAATAGCTTAATAAACCATTCTGGTTTAATGATAACCGACTTTGATAAGTTTCCAAGCCAAGAGGTTATGCAAGAATTTCTTGAAGACTTAAAACAGAACAATCACTTTATTTCAATATTCGTTTCTCCAAGTGGTAACGGATTAAAAGGAGTGGTAAAAATACCGAAGTGTGATAAGCTACAACACTCAAAGTATTTCAAGCAATTCCAAAAAGATTACAATTACGAGTATTTCGATATTTCAAACTCAAATGTAGACAGAGTTTGTTTTGAATCGTATGACGAAAATATATACATCAACTGGGAAGCAGAAGAATACAAACCTAACATAATAGATGAAGGATTCAATGTTATTGAAAAAGTACCAATATTACCTTTGTCGGATGAACATAAGATTGCAGACATAATAATGAAGTTTAACTGGAAGAAAGATTTTGTCGAGGGAGAAAGAAACAACTACATTTTCGATTTGGCTGGAGCCTTTTGTGAGTACGGGATTTCGGAGTATTTTACAGAAAATTATATACAAAATAATGTAGTTTATGGAGATTTTTCACAAAGAGAGTTAAAAAATGCAGTAAGTTCTGCTTACAAAATAAGATCTTTTAATATCAAATATTTTGAAGATTATGAAAAAATAGAGAAAATAAAAACAGATTTACCAAAAGGTAAGGAAAAAGTAATTAAAAAACATTCGATAAACGAAGACGTTTATGATGAAATAAAAGAAGTGCAAGAAAACGAAGATTTTTGGGCATTAAAAGAAGATAAAAATGGAGAAATAAAAGTTTCGGTCGATGTGCTAAAGTACAAGTGGTTTTTAGAAAACAATGGGTTTAAAAAATATTTTCCAACTGGTGCTGATGCACCTACATTAGTTAGGGTTATTAGCAATAAAGTGAAGGAGACTTCGGAAGCAAAGATAAAAGATTTTGTGCTTCAATACCTACTCGACAATGGTAAGACAGAAGTATACAAGTATTGTGCAAATTATCAGAACTTATTTACTCAATCTTTTCTTTTAATCCTGGATACAATAGAACTAATGTTGTTAAAAGATAAGCACGACAAGTCTTACATTGCTTATCGAAACGGAGTTTTGGAGGTTGGAAAAAATGAAGTAAACTTAGTTGATTATATAGACATTGATGGTTATATCTGGGAGGATCAAATAATCAATAGAGATTTTATATTTTCAGATGACAATGAAAATGATTACAAGAATTTTATCAATAACATATCGAACAAAGAACCATTACCAATCGAATCTACAATAGGTTATTTGCTTACTACATACAAAAGTAAGATGAACAATAAGTGTATAATACTAAACGATGAAGTCATAAGCGACAATCCAGAGGGAGGTACTGGAAAAGGTTTATTTGTTCAGGGTATAAAGCAAATTAGGAATACTGCTATATTAGATGGTAAAAGCTTTGATGATACAAAGAGTTTCCCATATCAAACATTATCAGTAGACACACAAGTATTAGTATTCGATGATGTAAAGAAGAATTTTGATTTTGAGAAAAGATTCAGTTTAGTTACAGAGGGAATCACACTAGAAAGAAAGAACAAGGATGCAATAAAGCTATCAGTTGAAGAAAGTCCAAAAATGCTTATATCTACAAATTATGCAATAAGAGGAGAGGGAAACTCACACGACAGAAGGAGGTTTGAATTAGAGATAGCACAATATTATGGAAAGGAGAAAACTCCATACGATGAATTTGGCAGAGAGTTGTTCGATTCTTGGGAAGAACAAGAGTTTATACCTTACGACAATTATATGGTTTACTGCATACAAGTTTATTTAAACAATGGATTGATAAAGCAGAATGCCAAGAATTTAGTATTGAGAAAGTTTATAGCAGAAACATCGATGGAGTTTTACGAATGGATTGAGGAAAGGGATAACATGCCATTCGGAATAAGAAATGACAAGCAGTTATATTTTGACAATTTTACAAATGAATATAAAGACTTCAATAAATGGCTTACTAGAAAAAAGTTTAATATCTGGATAAAAAAATATGCAAACTACAAGGGAATAAGTTACAATGATGGAATAAGTAACGGACAAAGATGGTTTATTTTAGGGGATGAAGAAGAAAAAGAAGAAACACCTTTTTAATATGAAAGAATTAATAAACGAAGATGGATCAATCAATGATCATGACGAATTTTATATCAAGGCATCAGATAACAGATTAAAATTGACAGGAACGACAAAGGGCAATTCAATTTGGGATTGCCTTGATACGGTTAAAAACATTGATTTTGATCATTCCAAAGACAACGGAAAGAAAACGGAATACACAGAAATGACAAGGGAAAAGCTAAGACAATTAAAACCATACATTAAATGATCACATTAAGAGATTACCAGTTAAAATTAGTTAATGAGGGATATTCTAAATTAATGCAATTTAATATGGTTTATTTATCAATGGAAGTTAGAACGGGTAAAACTTTGACTGCATTGTCATTGGCTGATAAATTTAGTTGTACCAATGTTCTATTTGTTACCAAAAAGAAGGCAATGAAATCTATTGAGAGCGATTACGAATTGCTTAATCCAGGTTATAAATTAACCGTTATAAATTACGAATCACTTCACAAAGTGAGTGGAGAATATCAAATACTTATAATTGACGAAGCACATTCAATCGGAACATATCCAAAACCATCGAAAAGGTATAAAGACTTAAAGGCAATAATGAAAAACAATCCTTATGCGAGATTGATATTTTTATCTGGAACACCTTCTCCTGAATCTTACTCACAACTATTTCATCAGTTTAGATTGTCGGATATTTATTCGCCATTTAAGAAATACGCAAATTTCTATAAATGGGCAAAGTATTTTGTAGATGTTCAGCAAAGGAATTTAGGATATGCAAAGGTAAATGATTACTCCAACGCAAGGAAAGAAAAGATAATGGAAGTGCTAAAAGATTACTTTATTTCCTACACACAAAGTGAGGCAGGATTCAATCAACAAGTGAATGAACACATTCTTGAAGTTGAAATGAAACAAAAGACCTATGAAATTGTTAAAAAATTAAAGAATGATTTTATTGTTCAAGGAAAGGAAGAAGTAATACTTGCAGATACTTCTGTAAAATTACAAAACAAGATTCATCAGTTATGCTCTGGAACTATTAAATTTGAATCTGGAAACACAAAAACGATTGACGATTCTAAAGCAGTTTACATAAAGGAGTATTTTAAAGGAAAGAAGATTGCCATATTTTATGTGTTCAAAGAAGAGTTTAATTTACTTAAAAATATTTTTTCTAACTTTACAGACCAACCAGAGGAATTTAACGAATCAAACGACAAGGTTTTTTTAGGTCAAATCAGGAGCAGTCGTGAAGGTGTTAATCTTTCAAGTGCTGATGCATTAATTTATTACAACATTGAATTTAGTGCGTTAAGCTACATACAAGGGAAAGACAGAATGACCAGCAAGGAAAGAACAAAAGACAATGATGTTTATTTCGTATTTTCAAAAGGTGGGATTGAAAAACATATTTATAAAAGAGTTAGTAATAAGTTAGATTTTACTAACTCGTATTTTAAAAAAATACTATGATTTTATTATTTCTATACTTATATTCTTGTGTAATTGGATTTTTTGCTATTAAAAACTCAGGCGAAAAATTTTTATTTAAGTTTATATTTATATTTTTCTCTTCGTTCATTGTATTATTTTTTTTAAAACCTATTAAATGGCTAGTAAGTACCAAACAAAAATTATAAAGAGATTCGAAGCAGATGGTTACTACGTTATAAACTTGATCAAAACTAACAAGAATGGAATCCCGGATTTACTTTGTTTAAAGGATGGAGAGAAACCTTTGTTTATCGAGTGCAAAGAAGTATGGGATACGGTTAAGCCATTGCAAGAATTTAGGATTGAAGAATTAAAAAAATATGGAGTAGATGCCATAGTATTAAAAGATAATAAGAAATGAAAAATATTTTAGTAATAGCAATATCAGCTTTAATAACCTACGAACATACTATTCAGTTCAATAAGTGCGAATGTGATGAAATAAAACAGAAGCAAATACTAACTCAATTACAGATGGATTTGATTCACGTTAAAAGGGTGCAACAGAACTGGGATAGGCACTTAAAATAATTTTACTATATTTGCTAAAATGATTGAGAAAATTTATAATTGTAAAGTCTGCAGAAACTATGCAAAAAGTATAGCTGGAGAAGAACACGAAGAAATTTTCTCTTTAGCACTTGAAAAAATAATTGTCCAAAATCCTCAAAATGTGGAAAATTACAAGTCTTACTTTTATACAACATTGAGAAGCGTATATCTTGATTGGTTAAAAGATAACCGATTTGTTGAATTGGATGAAACTACTCCAGATGAAAGAGATGAACCAAACTATTACAAAGAAGCATTGAAGTTATTCCTGGAGAAAAAAACAAATGATGAAGAATACAAGTTTTATCAGGATTTGATTTATCTATCTTTTGAAAATAGTAAATTATCACTTTGCAAAAAATTAAAACTAAGACGAGCAGACTTAGATGTTTATCTTGCTCAAGCAAAAAAACTCATAAAAAATGAATACATTTATCTTATCAATAATTAGCCTTGCTACTATCTTGTTCTTAAAAGACAATTTGAACCTATTTTTTTACATTAAAATTTATTTAGGATATCCATCAACAGAAGAAGTAAAACCGTTTGATTGCTATTTTTGCTTGATCATGTGGACTTTTATAATTGTAGCAATCCTTTCGCTTAACTGGTTGCTTATCCCAATAGGATTTGTAACTGCTAAAATAATAGACAAACTATGGAGCTAATAGATTTCAAAGAGAAACTCGAACAAAAACAGAAAGGGTTGAACATTGCCTTAACATCAGCACAAAGAACATTCTTGTATGGATGTTACTATGAGATTACTGGAAGAACTGCAAACATTAATTGTTCCTCTTGTGATTCGTATACTTACAAGATACTATTGAACTATCTAAAGATTCAAGAACCAAAAGAAACTACCATACAAGAGCAGTACTTTGAGAAGTATGGAAAGCAAGTACCAAACAGATACAAGAATGATAAAGAATGGATAAAAAGTAAATTATGAAACAAAAAGTAAAAATATCAGAGGTTAAGACTAACCCTAAAAACCCAAGAACAATAAAGGATGTAAAATTTAAGAAATTAGTTGAAAGCATAAAAGCTTTCCCGGATATGCTTGAAAAACGACCAATAGTTGTGGATGAAGATATGGTTGTGCTTGGTGGTAATATGAGATTAAAAGCTTGTAAAAAAGCTGGGCTAAAAGAGGTTTGGATTGATATTGCAAAAGGATGGACTGAAGATCAGAAAGCTGAATTTATAATTAAGGATAACGTAGGGTTTGGCGATTGGAACTGGGAGGATCTTAACGAAAATTGGGATTTGGAGAAGTTGGAAGATTGGGGACTTGAAGTACCAAGCATAGAGGAATTTACCGATCAAGAAGAAGCAGAAATTGAATTTAGTGAGTATCTGGATGAAGCACACAATTATGTGGTACTACTTTTTGATTCTGAAGTAGACTGGCTTTCTGCTCAAACTCACTTTGAATTAAAAACCGTTCAATCAAAAAGAGCAAATGGGAAACCCTGGAGTAAAGGAATTGGCAGAGTAGTTAATGGAGCAAATTATTTAAAAGGAATTAAAGGAGTATGAAGATATACGCACCAAGTTACAAGAGATCAAAAGGAGTTAAAACCCATAAAATAATACCGGACGTTATTTATTGTGTTCACGAATTTGAATCAGAAAAATACAAAGATTTAGGATATAACATTGAGGTGTTACCAGATAATATAAGGGGTAACATATCGAGAGTAAGAAATTATATTTTAAAGAATTTTATAAAAGAAAAGGGAATCATTATTGACGATGATATTGAAGACATCAAAAGATGGAACTTAGTTAATAATAAACCAAAGCAAGAAAGGATATACAATGTTATTGAGTGGATTGAACAATGCTTTGATATGGCAGAAGAAAGTGGTTGCAGACTTTGGGGGGTTAATATACTTGGAGACAAAGGAAGTTACAGAGAATACTCTCCAATCAGCTTTACAAATACGGTTTCTGCTTCCTTTATGGGTTTTATTAATAATGAATTATCATTTGATGAAAGGTTACCATTGAAAGATGATTACGATTTCTGCCTACAAAACTTAAATAAGTACAGAAAAATATTGAGAATAAACTATGCTTCATTGGTAAAAAAAGATCATGGCAATCTGGGAGGATGTGCTGATTACAGAACTATTACTTTTGAAAAAGATCAATTATTACTTCTACAAAAAAAATGGGGCAAAGACATTGTAAAAATAGACAAGACACAAAGAGGAAAAAAAATAAAGGGGTTCGATTTAAACCCTATAATTAACGCACCAATTAAAGGGATTTGATGAACAAAACTGAACAACATAAAAAAGCAATTTTAGAAGCTTTGGAAAAATCACTCGGAGTGGTTACAACTGCTTGCAAAAAAGTTGGAGTTGGAAGAACTCAATATTACAACTGGTTAAAGGATGATGAGGAATTTGCAAAAGAGGTGGATGATATTCAGAATGTAGCTTTAGATTTTGCAGAAAGCCAATTACACAAACAGATTGGAGATGGAAACACGAGTGCTACAATTTTCTATTTAAAAACAAAAGGAAAGAAAAGAGGTTACATTGAAAGAGTTGAGCAGTCAGTCAGCTTCGAAGAACAACCTTTATTCCTTGATGATGATGAAAAATAAGTTTGTCAAAACAACTGCAATTAAAAAAATCCTTAAATTAAAGGAAAGAAAGAAAGTAATTCAAGGAGGAACTTCTGCTGGAAAGACTTTTGGTATAATACCAATTCTTATTGATTATGCAATTAAGAATCCATTGAGTGAGATTAGTATCGTGGCTCAATCTTATCCTCACTTGAGGAGAGGAGCAGTTAAGGATTTTATAAAAGTAATGATCATGACAAATAGATTTTTTCCTGATAGATGGAACAAGTCTGAAAGCAGATATACATTTTCAAACAAATCTTATATTGAATTTTTTAGTGTTGAGCAAGAGCATAAAGTGAGAGGAGCAAGGAGAAATGTACTTTATGTAAACGAAGCAAATAATATAAGTTTTGAAACTTACAATCAATTAGCTATAAGAACAAGTGGAGACATTTATATTGATTATAACCCTACTGCTGAATTTTGGGCTCATACCGAAGTTGTAAAGGAAAAAGATTCTGACTTTATTATTTTAACCTATAAAGATAACGAAGCACTTGCTCCAGAGATTGTTGAGGAAATTGAGAAAGCAAAAGACAAGGGTAACAAATCGGAGTATTGGAAAAATTGGTGGAACGTATATGGACTCGGAAGAATCGGCTCATTACAAGGGGGAGTCTTTACAGATTGGGAAACTATCGAGATGCCAAGTGATGCAAGGCTATTGTATTATGGTTGTGATTTTGGTTTCGCTACTTCTAAATTTGCAGTCATTGGGATTTATAACTGGAATGGTAGAAAGGTATTGAAGCAATTTGTTTACAAGACAAACCTTACCAATCAACAAGGAGCAGAAGAATTTAAAAGACAAGGATATAATAGTGGAGTTGTCTATTGTGATTCGGCAGAACCAAAGTCAATAAGAGAGTTGCAGATTGCTGGGATTCAAGCAGTAAAATGTGATAGCAAACAAGATATTAAAACCTTTGCAATTCAGTCATTGAATGAGCAATCTTTTTATGTAGATGAAAACTCAACTGATTTGATTGATGAATTAAGGTATTATGTTTATGATGAAAAGACTGGTAAACCAAAGAAAAGCGATAGAGATCACTTAATGGATGCGATGCTTTACGCTATTGGTTCGGGAGATAAATATAACGGAAAATACAGATAATGGAATTAAAGATTAAAAAGAGAATAAAAGATTTAGACTTAACCTACATTGATTGCTTCCACTTTATAAATGAAGTCAAGGAAGATTGGAGTATTGTCAACAAGATAAAACTTGTTAAATTATACACAAAGAAAGATATTAGTAAGGTGGTTGTTTCGGATATTAACAAAGCTTTCAATATAATAATTGAAGTGCTGAACCAATACAAGCCAAAAGAAGTACCTATCTACTTGGAGTATGAGGGCAAAGAATACGAATTGCAACAAGATTTCTTCAAGCTTCCAGCTGGTTGGTACATTGATTCAGGAAATGCAGACTTTGAGAAAGTGCCAGAGTTGCTCCCAGCTTTTGCGTATATTGAGAAAGGAATGGGATATGCTGAAACAGATGAGCATTCAAATATTATTAACCCACTAAAGGAAAGAGCAGAAGTGTTTAAACGCAATATGAACATATCGCAATACTTAGATTTAACTGGTTTTTTTTTGCTCAAACACAAGCAGTACAAACTTTCCTACATCCTTACTCAAGCAACAACACAAAAGCAAAAGAACAAAAAGCTTTCGAGTGGGAGGAGATTATTCACGTTATGGCTGAAGAATTTAAAACAACTTGGGAGGAGGTTACTAAAATGAATATTGTAACATTCAATCACAAATTGAAGTTTATTGAGCATATCCAAAAGGAGAGGATAAAGGCTACAAAAGTGAGATAATTTCAGTCTATAAATTATGGCAGTAAAAGACTTTGATTGGCTTGGTAGTGCGTTTGGAACTGCAACTGAAAATTTAAGAGCAAAAGCTGGAACAAAGGTAGAGCAAACTATTTCGGAGTGGTTAAGAGAAAGGATTGATATTGCTCAAGAGGTTCTCATTAAAGATGGGAAAAGAGTTGATGGTTCGTTAATACCATCCATAAGACCAAAGGATTTAGTTACCAACGGAGAGGAGGTTCTTGTGCAAGTTATTGCAGAGGACTATTGGGATTTCATTAATCAAGGGGTAAACGGAACGGTAAATAATTTCGGTTCTCCTTATTCGTTTAGAAACTTGGGAGTAGGGATGAAGATGCATCAAGCGTTTAAAGAGTTTATACAAGTGCGAGGAATACAACCAAGAGAACCAGAGATGGACTATGATCAACTTGCTTATGTACTTGCTCGTTCAGTTAAGAAGAAAGGAATAAGAAAAACTCCTTTTATGGATGAGGGGTTTGGAGATGAAGCGATAAGAGACTTGGCAGATAGGCTCGGTAAAACGGTTAAAAGAATATTTGAATAATGGCAATAAGCATAACACAATCCCCACAAGCAGTTACTCCAAGTGATAACCCAGTTACTTGGGTATTCGATTCTACGGAAACTGCTCAACCTAATTTCTACTTTTTAGTCGAGGTTTACATTGCGAATCCTACAACCTTTGCAATCGCTGAAAGGCACAGAGTTTATCCAGAGTTTGGAAGCAAAGCACATTTCGATGCTTCAAGCATTACTCAAAGATATGCCGATGTAAACAACCAAGATACTGCCCAAACTTTACCAAGCATAAGAATAGAAGTAACAGAATACTACGGAACTACTCCAAGTGCTGAACTAAGCGTAACGAGTGGAGATGTATTGTTTTGGAAAGCAAGATTGAAAAAAGCTGACTTTGTGAATTATGACTATACTGATTATTTTCTTGATACTATTGGAGCGGTTAAGTTTCTAACATTAGAACCAAGAGGAACTGCCAAAGTAAAGTATTCAGATAGATTCTTTTTATCTGTTTTAACGAATGGCAATGCAGTAGACTTCACAATCAATACTTACCAAGCCAACGGAACTCTGGTAGATAATGTTGTATTGGCTGGTGTTGGTGCTGGGTTTAATCTTATGACTTTATGGAGTGGTATTGAAACTCTGGAAACATTAAACGGAGTAGATTTTACAAACGCTACTTATTACACTATTGAGGTAGATAATGGAGTGGGAGCAAGTGAGGTATTTAGAATTGATTTAGACGAAAGTTGTCAATATTCTACAAGGTCAAGGATTCACTGGCTCAACGAGATTGGTGGAATTGATTCTTATACTTTCGGTTTACTGACAAGAGAGAAAACAAACGTAAAAGCTTTTGGATATGAAAGACAATTTGGCTCTTTTGATTCTACTGGAAATTATACCTACGATTTGAAAGATGGAACGGTAATAGACTACTTGAAAGAATTTAGTAAGGAGTTGGAAGTTACTTCGGATTGGATGCTTCAAGATGTTCAGAATTGGTTGAGCAAATCTTTGTACACAAGTCCAGTTGCTTACTTGGAAGAGGGGAACGACTTGTATCGTTGCAAGGTTACAAATACTAACTTTGACAAGAAGATACAAGAAACGGATATGGTATTCCAGGAGGTAGTTTCAATAGAATTAGAATCAGATAACTCGTTCAATGTCTAACATACTTTACATAGATAACCAAATTGTGGATTTGGATAGTGAGATTCCATTTCCTATTTCTTACTCTATTGGAGATTTTAAGAATCCAGAGAATAGGAAAAGAAGTGTATCCAAGACTATAAAAGTAAGTGGAACGCAGAATAACAAAAGAATATTTTCGGGTGCTTACAATTTGTCTTTGACAGATGTTGGAGATGCTTTGGGGTTTGACTTCAACCCAAACATAAAGGTAAGAGCAAGGTACATCCGTAACGGAATAGAGATATTTAATGGTTTGGTTCGGTTGCTTAATATTGAGATAGACAAAGGAAACTATTATTTTGAAATAGTTTTATTCGCTGATTTTATCAATATGATTAAGGGGATGGCTGACTTAAATGTAAACGAGTTAGATTGGAGTGAGTACGACCACGACTTAACAAAGTTTAATATCGAAGATAGTTGGGATACAAGTGTAATTAAAAAAAATAGTGCCGGAGTTCCGGTTGCTACTTCTAATTATACAAGTGGTAAACCTGATGGATTTGGATATTGGTACCCAGTTATGGACTTCGAGTATGGTAGTGGAGTGAATACGATAAATATCGAGAACTTCGTTCCTTACGTTTATGTAAAAGAAACTTTTGAGAAGTGCTTTGATCATGTTGGAGTTTCTATTGAATCGGATTTTTTCGATACAAATATGTTTAAGGCTTTGACTTGGGGTTTTGGAGGAGGAAAGAAAGAATCTACTCCTCCAGCTGACGCGAGTGCGAGACAAGTAGAGTATGACTTTGATACTCCAGGAGGTGTTGTTGATACTATTAACGCATTTGGTACTCCCTCTTATGGTTATTCTGCTTATGTCTCAAAGAGATATTACCTTTCTCAATTTACTGTAACTTTATTAAGAAACGATGGGTATTCTCAATACAATTCTACTGCGAATAGAATTACAATACAAAAGAGTGGGAGTTATAACTTAGAACTAAATTACAATTCATTACTTGGTTACTCAGTAACGAGTGGAACTGCATCGGGTAATTTAAGAGTAGTAAGTAGAGTTGTAAAGAATGGTAGAGTAATTTCGAGTGCATCTCCTTTCTTCTTTTCTACTTCTGCAACGTATAACCAAACTACAAATACTCAACTAAACTTGGTTGCTGGGGATGAAATTTACGTTGACTTCTTTATTCAAGGAATATTAAGAGATGCGAATCCATTTACAATAGATTTAAGCTTTGATTTGCAAAATGCTTTCAATCTCAATCTAACTTCTGTAAACGGATTTTATCTTGAAAATGATATTATTACTCTAAATAGGTTTATACCGAATTTAAAATGTAGCGACTTTGTAAAGGGAGTTATAAATATGTTTAACCTTTATGTAAGCGAACCGAACGAGGATGGAGTAGTAAACATTGAACCATTACAAAACTATTATAGTGGAGAGGAGAACTGGAGTGAGTTATTAGACTATTCAAAAGCAATTAACATTAAGCCAAGTGTAAACGATTCAGCAAAGAAGTATAACTTCAAATTTGCAGAAGATAAGGACTATTATCGAAATGACTACTTCGAAAAGACGAATGAGCAGTATGGAGATTTTACCTACGAAAGCGACAACGAGTACAACAAGAATGAAATTGACTTCGTTTTGCCTTTTGCTCAAACTATACCTATTGCAACTGCAGTAAATAGAAACTACGTTATACCTACGATAAAAGCATCAAAGGATGGAGGACAAACTTTTGAACCGTACAAGGGTAAGCCAAGAATATTTTTTAACAACGGATTGAAAGCAATATCTGGTAGCTGGAGTTTAAGGTACTCTTTTGGTTTACATTCGTATACGAGTTATCCACAAGCACATCACGCTTATGAGGATATCAAGAATCCTACTTTTGACTTGAATTTTGGTAAGCCAGTATTTACTTATTACGACTACACAAATTACAAGAATAATAACCTATTCACAAAGTACAATAGAATAAGCATTGTTGAGCAAACTTCAATAGATGGAAAAATACTAAGTGCTTATTTTGATTTAGACGAAAGCACTATTGGAGATTTGAGTACGTTGGTTAATATTAACGGAGTGTTATACCGAAAGAATTTAATCACAGATTACAATGCAAACGGATACGAAACTACAAAAGTGGAATTATACAAAGTATTAGAAACAACAGAAATAGAACCATCGAACCCAGTTATTGTTTCTTCTTCTCCGAGTTACATTACTGCAAAGGTATCTTCGCCAAAGGGAGTAGGTGGTGGAACTTCGGTAATAAGAGGAGGGAAGAATAGTGTTTTACAACAGAATCCAATAATAGTACAATTATAAGAAATGGAAGAATTTAAAAGAATGATTTTGAAAGTTAGCGATGTCGAAAGTGAGGTCGCTACAATACCAAGCACAAACGACCATACAGATGGAAGTTGGCTTACAACGGATATCTACGAAGGAGAGTTATTCCTTAACGTGGTCAATAATATTTTGCAGACAAGAACGGAAGCTGGAATTGTTACTCTTTACGATGGTGCTGGTTCATCTGTGAATTGGGGAGATATACTCGGAACACTATCTGACCAAACGGATTTGCAAGATGCTTTGGATGACAAGATAAATTATTCAGATTTTACTACTCACTCAATTCTGGTTAAGCAAAGTGGTGGTAGCAATCCTACTTCGTTAAGTGTAGGTAACAACACGTTGATAGGGAGAAAAAGTGGAGGAGGCTCTAATATTGAGGATTTAAGTGTTAGTGAAGTAAAAGACTTACTCGGAGATGATACCTTGATAGAAACCATAACGGTAGGAACAAGAGCGTTATTATTGACAGACAGAAATAAAAATTTAGAAAACGATGGAGATTGCACAATAACAATTCCAACAAACGCAAGTGTTGAATTTCCAATAGGTACACAAATTTTCTTTACTAAAAAAGCAGAAACTTTAGACTTTGTTGCAAGTGGTGGAGTTACTATTAACTCGGTAGATAGTTTACTTGAAATGGGTAGAATTAATTGCGGAGCAAGTTTACTAAAGATTGGAACGGATGAGTGGAACTTAATCGGAGAACTTGTATGATTTTAAGACGTGGAATATACTCGCAATACCAAGAGCAAGGAAAGGATGCTTTGCACTTTGATGCGACTTATAATGAGTGGGTACAATTACCTTCAAATTTTATTACAAGCACAAGAACGGTATCATTTTGGGTTAAGCCAGACGTAACTACTTTTAATGGTCAAGCGAGACAATTTTTAGCTGCACAATATGCTGGAAGTGGTCAAAGAACTTTTTATGCAGAGTTTCGAGATACTGGAGTAATTAGAATATATTTACCAACTGCTTCAAGTGGAAATAATTTTGTTTTGATTGAGTCAAATGCAGGGCAATATTTTAACGGAGGGCAATGGTATTATATTTCTATTTCATTAGATGCTTCAACTGGTGGGACAATGTATGTTGATGGTGTAGCACAAACAAACACTGCTCCGACTGCAACATTAGGATTTACACGAAGTGGCTCTAATTTTCATTTTGGTGGATTTGGAACTTTTATACCAACTTTGGGGAATACTGGAACTCAAAAAGAGTTAGCGGTTTGGACTACGGCAAGAACTCAATCTGAGATTGTCGCAGATATGACACGAGTATTTACGGGTGCTGAAAGTGGTTTAAAAGCATACTTTCCAACAAATGAGGGAAGTGGAAATACGATACAAGATATTAATTCAGTTTATACTGGAACAATAGTAACAACAAACACAACTCCTAATTACATTGACG
>Ga0209136_1000760_pt1 | contig 22813 bp, 29 predicted proteins | sample SaaInl0LU_22_DNA_FD_184640 | JGI IMG/M metagenome (GOLD analysis project Ga0209136, IMG submission 184640) | Marine microbial communities from expanding oxygen minimum zones in the Saanich Inlet - ESP_90LU_22_DNA (SPAdes) (version 2) | ecosystem: Environmental > Aquatic > Marine > Intertidal... | reverse complement strand
GGCTATCGATATTTACAATAAAATACGTAACTACTTTAGTATATTTATATTTGCGGCTAGTAACTATAAATTGATGTGGTGTTGGGTCGATTAAACTCTTTTTAACCTTTACTCCAATTTCTTCATGAGTTTCACGAATAGCAGCTTGTAATGGTGTTTCACCGCTTTCAAGTCCACCCTTTGGAATTCCCCAACCTCTATTGATCTTTCGACCGGTCGTATGTGCTACTAACAATTTACCTTGATAAACTATAGCTAATCCAGCTGATTCTCTTTTTTTCATAATGTATATATCTATTGATAGTATTTTATATTACTCTTAGTTAATTCAACATGATGTTTGCTTTCACAATTTTGTAATATTCTTTTACATGCTTGATATCCTATTTCTATTTCATTAGCATAATAGGCCGTCAGTGTTAACTCATAGTCAATCAAATAGTTATGTATATTATATTCAAAAAATAATCCATTAGAATCAACCTTAACCATGCTGGCTAGTAATCCAAATGAACATGCCATTGGCATATTATTAATCTTTCTATAATATTTAGCAATTTCATAATAACACTCAGCCCTATTTACATTTAGCTCTTGTCCTTTAATCCAATGTGCAATAGCTTCATCGGGCCTATCTAATTCTAATAATAGCCTACCTGCCATTAAATGTGAATAGTATATTTCTTGAATCCATGCATTTGATTTAACGGTATTTCTATACCAATATATAGCTTCTTCTCTCTGTTCACAATCTCTATAACTTTGAGCACAGTAGAATGAATATCTAGTCATTAAATTTTCAGGGTCACCGCTTTCTAATTCTTTATAATATGCAGCTTCTAATACTTTAGCATCTTTAAGATATTTGTCAGGGTCTTGACTCCTATTACCAGATCTACCAGAAGTTAAATAATAATCACCTTCAAAATAACATCTTTCATATGGAATTTCAGTTGATACACATTCATGTAATACACCTTGCCATTTCCAATTCAAATCAGATTTAAGTAATAATGGTCTAAAATACTCTGAACCTCCTCCTGAAAATTTTAATAGATATGCACCTTCAGTTAATTTACTTGGTAATTCTATATCACCATTAATATCATCATCTGCATCAAATATAAGAATATAATCTGCTTTATCTTTAGCTGCTTCTATTGCTAAATTTCTATTGTGTGCAAAATCTTGCCATTTATTTTGTAGAATTTCACCAGGTATATTGTGTTTATTAAAGAAGTTTTGAATTATTTCAATAGTATTATCAGAAGATCCAGTGTCTGAAATAACCCAATATGATAAATCTATCTTATTGATTAACATGTTTAAGGTTTGTTCAATAATATGAGATTCATCTTTGACTATCATATTTAAACAAATAGTAGAATTATTAGAATATTTAGATTCCCAAATACTTTTATCAATCATAGTTAAATCATAAAACTCTGGATTAGATTCCACAGAAGCGCTCATCTTAGGTCTATTCTCTACTTTAATTCCACTAGGTGAATAAACAGTAGAAGCATGTTTAAATAACCAGTTGTCTCCAAAGGCTATTTTTAAATCATCTGGTATTGGTTTGTAATCCTCTTTCTTTAATAACATAAAACAACCAAATCCTTTGTGAGTTGGATTATAGAATCTTTTAATATCTGAAATATTAATGTATTCCGGTGACTCTGTTTTTGTTAAATTATAATTACTATCAGTTAATCCTACTAAATTACCTTTAAAGTTACTAAATATAAAATCTAAATCTTCTAATTCAATATAGATATCATCGTTTACAATTGCTATATTATCATAATTTGAGTTTGATACACCTAGATTCCAGGCCGGATTAACATAAATATTTTCCTCTAGTTTAATATGATTTACCTTAGGATTAGATATTTCTACTGAATTACCATCTACATTATTATCAATTAAGACAATTTCACCAACATATTTAGATTTAGAAAGAGTTGCAATCCAACCAAAAATATTATTAGATTTCCATATAGTTGGAATAATGACTGTAAATAATTTATCACTTTGCATTATCTATTAGCTCTTTGGTTTTTAGATTTAAATCTTTTAACATCACATGTTTTAGCATGTTTGGTTTTTCTACCCTTTACACGTTCTCGCCACATTTTAAATGAAGATTCTGTCATATGCTTTCGCATAATTTTACGGACATCATTCTCTTTTAATCCAAATTGAAATTCAATGGCCTCGAAAGGTGTTCTATCCTCCCATGCCATTTCTATAATTCTATCTATATCTTCTATCTTCAAAACAAAATGAGTATTTCATTTTCGTATCCACTTCTTTTTATATAATCTTCTATAAATCCAACCTCAACTTGATATGGTCTCCACAATCCTATGCTGAGAGATTTATACTTCCATTCTTTAAATTCTGTAATTTTTAATTCTTTCATAGTCTTCTATCTTCAAAATTACTTGTTCATCCATCTTTTAAGTAATTTCAATCTTCTACCGCTCCACTCTCTTTAGGAATTGAGATATAATCATCTACACCATCCTCTAATTATTTATCTTATTTAAATACCAAATGCTTCTTGTACGGTGGCTGGTTTTATCTTTCCCATCTCTTCATCTGAAAGATCTGGTGGATCTACATAAACTGGTTTTTTATAAGGTTTATTTACTACCGGTTCCGGTTTTTTCTTGTGGCTTTTTAACATTTCAGGTCTGTTTTCTAAAACCCAGTTAAAATAACGTTTATCTTTAGAATAAACGTAACCTACCGTTTTGCCAGCGTATTTACCAGTTCTAAACACATGATTTAAATCCATATCTTAATTACTTAAAGGTGCTTTAATACTAGGATGAAATTTATAATCTTTGACTTCATAATCAAATTCACCATCTAATAAACTCACGTTACTAAATTCAACCGTTGGTAAATCATAACTATCTCTAGAGATCTGCTCTCTTGCTTGATCTATATGATTCTTATATAGATGAACATCACCTAAGTTTCCAATTAACTCACCAGCAACCATATTACATTCATCAGCTAGGAGTTGTAGTAGGGTTCCATAAGATGCAATATTAAATGGAAGTCCTAAGAAAGTATCTACTGATCGTTGGTTCCACATTAATGAGATTGCTCTTTTTGGTGTGGTTTTAAGAACGTGTTCCGATAATTTATGATGACTTATGGTGTGTTTGCTATTTTTGGTATAATAATCAAATCTTTCATCTAAACTTAATTCTCTTGTATAAATTTGAAATCCATAATGACAAGGTGGTAGAACCATTTGGTCTAATTCTCCAACATTCCAAGCATTAACCATTAATCTTCTACTATCTGGATTTGTTTTAAGTTCGTTAATTAGGTTTTGGATTTGGTCTATTTGTCCTAAGTGTTTGTTTTCTAAAACTCCGTGACCCCAACTTCTCCACTGTTTACCGTATGTTGGTCCTAAATCACCCCAATCTTTAGCAAACGCATCATTGGTTTTAATTAACTCAATAAATCGTTTTTGAGTGTATCTAGGTCCATGCCAATCTTTAGTAAATTGATCTGTATATTTTTTATAAGCATCACCATTCCAAATATTACATCCGTTATCAACCAAATATTTGATGTTGGTATCTCCCTTTAAGAACCACTTCAATTCAGTCATCATAGTTTTGAATGCCATCTTCTTTGTAGTTAGGAGTGGGAATCCCTCACTCATATCGTGTCTGATTTGTTTACCAAACACACTAATAGTACCAGTTCCAGTTCTATCTTCCTTTTCTACACCTTTACCTAAAATGTGTTGTAGTAATGCTTTGTACTTTAAATCTAAATTATTCATCTTTATTTATAAAATATATGATATACTTTCTTTAAAATTCAGCATCAAATATTATCTTTGAACCTAATAGTGATTTGATAACTGATTTAATAACTGCACAATATTCATACAGCTCATACTTTTCAAATTCATTTAAAGTAGCTTCTAAATCCTCTATAGTTCCAATATAACACCATTCTTCAAATTCGCGCATATTCTTAAAATGCTGGATAAAATTATCTGGTCTTATTAGTTCATTATATTCGTGGTCTAGGTGTTCTGTCATTTTTTATAATTTAAAAAGTTCGTAAATACTATTTCCTGTTTTGAATTTAATATAATCGTCTCGCTGTTCTAATTGTTCTATCATTTTATTTATTCTTTGTATTTTTTATAGAAAGCCTTTTTTGCTTTCTCATTTTTTAATGCAAACTCCAAATGTAGAACGTAATCAAAGATTTCTCTGTTAACCTTATGGTGTATGATTTCGTTATCTTTGTTTCTAATACTTAAATAATTCATAATTACTATTTTCAGTTTTGAATTTAATATAATTATCTCGCTGTTCTAAAATCTCAGTAATAGATGTAGTTTGCCAAGTAAAAAACTGGTTAAACGGTGACATAATCAATGATAAACCAGGTGCAGGTAATGGATGGTTTGTTTTAAATGTACCATCTTCATTAAACTCTAACCATTTAACATCTCTTGATTCTTTAGTTAAACCATCACGTTCTCTGACTAATTTCCAGTTGAACTCATTAGTTTCTATTTCAATGGGTATTTTAATTTGATCTAATTTACTCATACCATTCTGTTTTTTGAGATTCATAATATTCTTCTTCGGTTATAGGTCGATCATCATATATGAATTGTGCGACTATAAATCCTACTGTAAATGCAAAAAATAACATTATTAATAAGACCCATTTTAAATCTTTATCTTCTTCCATGATATTTTATTATTCGTAGTAAATTTTAGATTCATCAGTTCTAATCTTCCAGTATATTAATTCAGAAAGAAGACTATCATCATCTTTACTTATTTGATTTACAAATGTAGAGGATAAATTCTCTAATTCATTCCATTGTGTAATATCAGGTTCTCCTTGATCATTCTTCGGATATACTATAAGATCTTCATTGATATAACAATTAATACTAGGCATTTCATATAAGGTTTCTATTGACATATTACGGCTATTAAAAGAGTTAATAAAAATGCGATTAACGCAAGTGGTGCTAATTTATAATTATCTTCCATTACTTAAATATTTTATTACGTTTATTTATAGTGTAAATATAATCAATTTATATGAAATAAAAAAACTTTATTTGTTAAATTTTATATAAAATCTTCTAAATTATCAGATTCATCAGCATTGTCTTGTTTGAATCTAATTAATTCTTCTCTTAACTCATGAACTCGCCATTCATAGTCAAATAAAACCTCGGAGCTTAGTTTTCCGCGTTTGTGTTCTTTTTTAGCTTGATTAAATTCACTTTTAGCTCTATTTAATAGATTTGTGATTTCTTTTTCACCTGAGGATAAGGTTGTTTCTGAAAGTTTTGATTTTTCAGGAGCTTCAAGAACATCAAATTTAATATTCGGAAAGCATTTTAGGAATTTAGTAATATTGTCCATCATAGCATTAAAATATAATTCTCTTGTTTATATATTAGATATTTGTACTAAATTAAAAAGGACTCTAAGAGTCCTTTTATAATTAAATATTATATAAGACCAGGTCTAATAACATCTATTGCCTTTGCAAGCATTACAGAATCTCTAACACTTAAACTCCCTGAACTCTGTGCTAAATTTGCAGCTTGAATTAAAACATCAATTGCCTGTGATTCATTCATGTTTTCAATTTCATTAAAAACAGGTTTTGATTCTGTTACTGCTTCTTCTTTTACTTGTGTTTGTTCTACTGACATAATTTATTATTTATTATTTATTATTATACATTAATTTTTAATTTTGTTTATATAATACTATATGAAGTTTTACCATTTATCTTAGTAGCCCTTAAACATCTCATTCTATTTTCATCTGGAGATACGTAACTTATATGTAGCCAATTAGGATTTTCATCTGTACCAAATTCCCAGATAAGCTGATCAAAATCTAAATTATTTTTTATATACTCAAACATTTCAGCATTTGTCTTATGTCCATATACATCATCAATATCCATGGCTCTACCTTCACAATGCTGTGATGTAGTACTTCCTCCAATTGCTTTATTTAACTCTTCAGATCTAAAAAATGAAGTTATCTTTATAGGACCTCCAACCCATTCACGTAAGGGTTCAAATATATTTTGAGCAATACCTACCATGTTAGTAATGGCATAGTCACTAGGTGTATTGTCTATGTCCTTTCTTTTGGCAGTATATGAATATGTAGCTTCTTTAAATGTTATGTGATCGCTAATCCTTTCCATAATTTAATAATTCTTTTAATTCTATAATACAATCTTGTATCTGTTTATATATTACAGTTTGATTAATACTTGTCAATTCACATCGGTATATTTCTTTGTTTGTCTTCTTACAAGTAACACTACATTTTAGTTCGTATTTTGGCTTCTTTTGTAAGAGTGGCGATAAATGCTTTATAGACCATACCTGTCTTTTAACATCTCCAACTGGAGCTGCTATTGTTTTTACGTAAGCACTTATAGAATAATCTTGATCTTTTGATTCTATAAAGTGTTGTAATTCCTTTATTCCATTAGTTATTAAATAAAGTCGATATGCCGTTTGATAAGTAGAGCCTAGTACAGTTTTAAATGCAGTAGGCTCTATTTTTTTAGTTAAGTAAGGTATTTTTAAATCAATTGAATTTATTATCATCCTTTCTATTTGTTCGATATTGCCATAGTGGACCCTTTTTAAAGGTTTTACTATTGCTTTCGTTATTATTAACAACTCTAGTTTCAGGTTGCTTTACTTGATCAGTAATACTAATAAGCTGATCAATGTCTTCTTCAATTTCATCTTCTAATTCTCCGATTTCATCTTCTAACTCTTCAATTTCATCTTCAAGTTCATCTAGTTCTTGTTCTGTTTCTATCTCTTCGATTTGATCCTCCAAGCTATCTAACTCATCTTCTAACTCATCCAAATCCTCAAAAGATTCCTCGATTTCATCTTCTAAATCTTCAACTATATTATTTAAAACCAAATCCATCGCATGATCTTCATCCCATGGTACATCTTCTAAACCATCTAATAATGTAACATCTAAATCTTCAAAAGTATCTATACTCTCTGGTTTAACCTCTATCGGATCATTAACTTCAATTTCATTAATTGAAGGTTTACTTACTAGTTTAGTTTTTTTTTATCAGAAGTATTAATCTCGGTTGCTATTTCATCTAGTTCTTTATCTTCTAAAACTGTATCATCTTCTGGTTTAATATAATCAACCAATGATTTGATAAAACCTAAAGCTACTAATGGTAAAATAGCACCAGATACGGCAGATAATAATCTCTTTTGAGCAAGAGCTTCCCATTCTAATAGGTTAAATAACTCTGACCATGTTTGGTAATCTTGCATATTAATAAAGGCATAATATAGGTTACCATTGATTTGCATGGCTGTAATAGTTATAAAAAGAGCCCAGACTAAGGTTTTGTTCATTTTATCCATTACAATCAGAGAAGCTAAAGATGCCGCGGCACCGATTTCAAATCCAATTGCTAAAGTGATTGCCATCCATTTAGGATTTGACAATTCAAAGAAATCAATTACGTGAATAGTTGAAATAATCGAAACTAATAAGTACAAACCTACAAATGTACCTATTATAAAACCATTAACTAATTTATTTTTTGATTTTTTCATTATATTAATTGTCTTTTTCTTCTAACGCGTTGATTGAAATTCTTTCCTTATCAGAAATTTCTTCAATTCTTAACGTTTTCCAAGCTGGAACTGTTTTAATTAAATCAACCATCACTTCTTCAGTAATAATTGTTTTATTTAACTGTGATTGTAAAGAATCAACTTCAGCAACTAACGCTCTTTGATCTTTTTTGATTCTTTCAACTTCTGAATCAATACCGCATGATTTGAAGTATACTAATACTAAAAGTGCAATAATTACTTTAGAACCGTGTGTTGATAAAAAACTGTCTAATTTATTCATAATTGTAATATTTATTTTTATATATCTTTATATTATAGATGTAATATTTATTTTGTTTCTATTTACCAATTATTATCTATATAACTAGTTCTTAACCAAAAATCGTCAGCTCTATTATTATCATAGTACTGAGCATATCCCATATAAGTAAATGTTACAACCTGACCACCACCGACTTGATAGACGCCACTAGTATTACTTGTCGCACTTGGAAATGCATTTTTTAAATAAATAGTACTACCGCTATCATCTGCGTTAAAAAATGTGACAGTCCATCCTATTAAACTTGAATCAATATTATATGGTAATTGAATATACCAATTTTTATTGTTTTCAGTTGTTCTAATAAAATTATAGTTAGCTAACATTTTTGTAGCGTTTGTATATGTACCGGAATTATTAGATGCATATGTTTTTGACCCCGTGTAGGTGCTTAACGTTCCTATCTTGTATGGTTTATAAATACCATGCCTCATATAGAATCCTGGAGTTACCAATAGATTGCTTAAATTTTCGGTGTTTGCATATTGGTTACCAGTATCTAAACGACGATCAAAATCTCCATCATGTGCTCTTATTTTATCAAATCGACTTGATTTACCAATACTAGAAACATCAGAACCGTAGTTGATAGGCTCTATGTCATGTGTTTTTGTAATACCACCTTTTACTTCAAATATTGTTTGATTATCACTATTAGGGTCTACTTTAAGTATTTTTGCATATCTACTATTAGATGATACAATTTGTGCGCCACCAGGTCCTAATTCTATAAAATTACTAGGAGTCTGTATTTTTATTTGAGTATCAAGTGTTGGTGCAGTTGTCCATTGATCAGCTCTAGTTTGAATGTATGTTATGGTAGTATTACCCCCACTATCTGTATTTCGTCGTATACCTGATTTAGCTTTAAATTCAATTCTATACCTAAATTTAATAGTTGTTGCTTTATTAATCGACATAGTTAACTGTGCATTATTTACAAGTACTGCTGCACTGTTACTAGGTTGCAAGTATGAGAGTGAATATTCATCCCATTGATAATACTCTGGATCGTAGTTATCATTATAGTACAATGTATATGCACCTAATGCGCCATATGAATATGATCTATTTAATGCGATTTCACCAACAACATTATTAGTAGTAGATTCTACGGCTTGTAAATATATTGTAGCCCAGTGCACTGCTCTCGTAGGGCTAAATCCATGTCCAATTTCTGCATCATTTGGTGGATATGTAGGCGGGTCTGTCTTATTGTTACTAACGGTAGCAGCTGCTTCAACCTGAAAAGATGGTTTATTTACAAATACTTCATAATCACCAACTTCAGTGACTGTATATGTAGCACTACTCAGTGTAGTATAAGAGTTTCCTGTAACCCAATCATGGTTTGTGGAATTAGAAAGTACATTAGGTATATTATAGGTATTTCCCATGGTAACATCTGTAACAGTATTATCTAAACTTGTTAAATTACCCTTAGATGATATAGAAACCTTTTTAATATTATTTGAATACATTCTTATTTCAGCAGGATCACCACCAGAAATACCTGGATATAGTTCAAGTTCTGAATCTGAGTCTCGTAGTGATTTTGTTTCTGAATCTATCTCCCATTCTCCTATTTTACCACCAGTAGCATTAATATCACCAGTAATATTAGCGTTTGTTGCAGACAAAATACCACTATTAGTAACTGAGAATGTTCCATTACCAATATTTAAAGTTCCTCCATTAATTGTAGAACCAGATATATTACCCTTAAAAAATGCATTACCAATTGTATCAATATAAAAGTTTTTAGCATGAATTGAACCTCCATTTTTAGAAGATATTGTTATTCCCTTTTCAGTATATCCTTCTGTGTTTTTAAATCCAGCATATAACGTTGAATCGTCTATTGACCAACCTCCTAAACTACCAGATTCTATTCTATCAGTTTGAATATCCGCAACTTCTATTTCATATGTTCTACTATAATCAGTAGTATTTGACCAAATTTTTATAGTATTCCAACCCTTTTTAACTTTAACAGTATCAACAAATGTTGCCTTTTCTGCATTACCAGCACCTACAATATCATGATTTAACACAGTATTAAGATAATCTTCATTAAACTTAGCTTGTGCATTTGTATATGTTGGTTCTAATTTCAAAGAAGGTGCAAATACTTGCATATTAGCTGATACTCCCAAATCAGATCCTGTAGTTCTTTCAAAAAGAAATCTTACATCTTGACCGTTATCATCACCAATATATCCAGTAAATTCGTATTTAGTCCATGTATTTGTTAATTCTATAGTATGCGAATACCATGTATCATATCCATATCCTTCACTATTATTATCTTGTATTTTCATTGTAGCAAATCCAGTACCCTTTAACCAAACTGAAGCTCGTGATTCTTGGTTGACAACATCATCATAACCAATATTTAAATAGTATATTTGAGCATTGTTTCTTTTAAGTTCATATGCATCATTTCCACCAAAGGGATCAGATTTATCACCAGTTACTGCTGGTTGATATGTTGAATTTGCAGTCCATCTACCCCATTGTGTTAAATCTCGAGTAGTCAATATTTCTACATCACTATTATTATGATTTCTTTGACCATCAGCACCTGTCATTACTAATTTTAACTTAGCAGTACTTTCTTTATTTGATTCAAATGTATATACATTAGCGGTAGCTTCTGTTCTATTTGTTGGTGTTACAACACCCGCTTCACTAGAAAATGTATAAAATACATTTGTTGGGTTATTTTCGTTTAATGTATTGTCCTCGGTTAGTAGTTGATCACCTACCACTAAATTTCCTCTAAATTCTGCATTACCGGCCGGATCAATATAAAAGTTTTGAGCATTAATAGCACCTTTATCTAAATTAATACCCATACCAGCATCTGAATATGTATTCCAGGGCTTATCTTTCAATTGATTTACGTGACTTGCACCGTCGATCGCAAAGTTACCATTCTTTAATATTCCTGTTGTAATTGTACCACCATTTATAATAGTAGATTGTGTTAAGTATGTTGAAGTATCTGGTGCCGGTCCTTGGTCTCCTTTAGGTCCTTGTGACCCTGTCACACCCCTATCTCCAGGATCTCCTTGTGGTCCTGGATCTCCTTGTGGTCCTGCTGGACCTTCGCTAAAACTAACCTTACCGTTAAATGCAACTTCACCATCTTCTATTTTGAAAGGTGTTAATAGGGTTCCATTAGCATCTCCACTTGATACTTTAAAACTATCAGCTGTAAATGCAATTGCACTTCCATTTTCATTAGCACCTAATTTCATACCCGCGACGACTGGAACACCATTACTATCGTTAGTTTCTACTTGTAATGTATATTGTGCATTAATCGTGCTAGTAAGAGTATCGATACTCGCAAATGACTCCGTTGAAACTCCCGCTACTAGCTCTCCTACTGATGCGATATTTTCGGTGGCCTCTAAAACAGCAGCACCTGTTTCGGTAGCTACTGCATTGGTTATTTCTGTTGCAATTGCTCTATTTGCTTGTAATCCTGTAATATTATCATCATCGTCAAATGTGAATTCCGCTGCTAAAGTATCGACTTTACTTGCTGATGCAAAATCTTGATTAGCGAGTGTAGTCTGAATTTGATCTATACTAGCTGAAGATAAAACTTTCTCGGTTGAAACTTTTGCATCTAATTTATTAAGTTCTTGTGCAAGAGCTTCGGCTGAAGTTACATAAGCTATAGCTGCAGAACTTATAGCTGCATTGGTTACTAAATCATCTCCGGAAATTTCAGCCGTTAATTTATTAAGTTCCTGTGCTAATGCTTCATTTGAATCTGTATAAGCTAAAGCGGCTGAACTTATAGCTGCATTAGTTGCTATTGCGTCTGTTGAAACTTTTGCATCTAATTTATTAAGTTGCTGTGCAAGAGCTTCATTTGAAGTTACATTAACTAATATATCTGATTGAAGTCCTGCTGTTATATTATATTCGTCTGAACTAAGAGTTCCAATTAATGACTTTGCCTCTATAATAACAACTTCATCAGCTGAAAGCGCAATTGTTGTTAATTCTGAAATATCAGCCTTAGATGTTAATCTTTCAGACGAAATTTCAGCCCTTAAAGATTCTTCCAATCCTGCTAGTATACCATCTTCATTAGTTATAGCAGTTAATTCTTCACCGATAGATATATTAGCTGAACTTAATTCGTTTGATATACCTGCATTTAAAACCCTAGCTTCTGAAATAAAAGCTTCATCAGCATCTGTTAAAAATACAGATAATGATTCTAAGCCAGCATATGTTTCAGAACTTCCAGTAGTAAAATTAGTTTCAATCGAAGTTCTTAATTGAGCAAATGCTTCAGTGTCAGTAACTAAAGTATTCATTTCGTTTCTGATTGATGCGTCTGCTGCAACAATATCATTACTTAAACTAACATCAACACTATCTATCTTTTGATCTATCTTAATAGTTTCACTTGAAATTTGACCAGATAAAAGGTTTTGTAAATCGCTCACCCTAGTACCTATAGAATCATTAGCCTCAAATAAATCACTTGAAGTTTGGGTATTAATTGAATTAACTCTATCTCCAATAGAATTATTAATTTCTAAAATATCTGTTGAGGCTGCAATCTCAACTGAACTTATATTTCCAATAATGCTCTGTATATCATCATCTTCAATTGCATCAAAATCAATAAAAGTTCCATTCAATCCTAATTTACCATCTTTAACACTTATACTATGATCTCCTAAATATAATGTATTATTACTTAAATAAAGATCTCTAAATTTATTAGTTGGAGATCCTAAATCATAGGCCACATCCGCATCTGGTATTAAATCAGATTTAACAACCCGACCTACACTATCAACTGGAATCCAAACATAATCACCAATCTCAGCTCCGTTAGAGATGTAGTTGAGGTCTTCGGCAGTTACTTTATATAATTGTAAGACTTTATCTACATCGTTTGTTAAATCTATATCACCATCCGGACCAGAACCCATTACTAAATATCCTTTGATTGTATTACCAATCAAGTCTAAATTGTAATCCATCTCACCATGTTTAAGTGGTCTATCTAAGTTTTTAGGATACTTTGGGCTGTATTTACCATTTCCGTCTTTATTAATATCGTCTTGCTGCATTCTATACTTTAATTTTTTACATAATATATTGTATTATATTTATCTTAGTCATATTTGTAAAAATAAAAAAAGGCCCATATGGACCTTTTTATTTAAATTATTTTGAATGTGTTGATTATCTATTGTTAAATTTATTGATTTTTCCGGGTGTTAATTCCTTTAAAAATTCAACAAATAATTTAATAGCAGTCTTTACATCTTTTTTATGAGCACATTCAACTGTGGTATGCATATATCTTAGTGGTGTTGCTAAAATGGCGGTCGGTGTATTTTCCATAAAAAATGCCATCGTATCATTACCATAACTTCCAACAGTTAACTGTAATGGTAATTTATTTTTGTCGGCTACCTTTCTTAACATCTTATTAATTCCTCTATGATTTTGGGCAGTATATTCAATACAAGGTCCATCACCGGCTTTATTATCACCATCTTTGGCTTTATTAATCTTAGGTGTATCTGTAGCATGGCAAACATCGTGCACTAATGCTAAATCTGCTTCTAAGTATTTAGCAATTCTCTTAGCACCATGCAATCCCACTTCCTCTTGAACTGAATTCACAACATGTAAATTAAAAGGTAATTTGATTCCATCTTCAGTAATTTTTCTAAGGGCTTCCGCGATGATATATCCACCGATTTTATTATCTAATGATCTTCCTACATAAAAGTCACCCATTTCATGGAATTGATCGTCAAATGTGATTAAGTTTCCAACCTCAACTCCGGCTTTATTAACCGCTTTAAGATCTTTTAATCCTGTATCTACCCAAAGTTCCTCTTGTTCATACCCTTTTTCAACATATGCCTTTCTAGTATGAATTGCTGGCCATCCGAAAACACCACGAACTTTTTTACCATTATGTGTATGGATCATTACTGTTTTTGAAGGGGCAATCATATTATCAGATCCTCCATGTCTTTTAACTCTGATCATACCATCACTTTCAATATTGGTAATAATCCATGCAATTTCATCACAATGTGCTTCAATAACCACATCTTGTGATAGAGCAACATTAGTCTCTGAACTGTATTTTGTTGCAACTACAGTTCCATATGCATCAGTATATAAATCATCAGCATATTGCCCCACATATTCTTTCCAGATGTTTTGACCTTCAGTTTCTTGTCCTACTGGTGCAAATGCGTTTAGATAATCCTCTAAAAATTTCTTGTTTTTCTTCATTTATTTTGTTTTATTAATATTATTAACCCATTGAACATATTCATTATAATCCTTATCAAACTCTGGAGTTCTTTCTATCTTTTTCTTCTTCAAGTGTAGTTTATACATGCCGTTCCACCAATTCCAACCCCAGATCCTTTCTCTAGTTATATAGTGTGTTGGCGTCTGCGTTATACTAGAATGTCTGGAATAGAATCTTTTATTACCTCTTGCTGTTTTAAACTCCATTACTAAAGTTCCTTCCCAAAAGTATCTCCAATGGGCTATGGTCCCGTCATATAGAGATGGAAATGCTATTTTATATCCTGTATTATCAACGTATTTCCCATCTTTACTAAGGTATGTTGCATGCGGTGGATATATTGCTTCGGTCTTAACCTTTCTTTCATCTTTTATAATCTCAACTAAAGGTAATCCTCCAGGTGTTTGACCTTCTGTTAATGCCCATTCTAAAAAGTTCCAGGCTGCGTTTCTACTACCTGACCATAACCAGCATAAAAAGAAATATCTTATATGCTGTATAAATGTTTGCGGGATTGGATTCTTCTTTACGTCATCGTTAAATTTAGTAAACCACTTTTCTTTATCTTCTTGTCTCCACCATGGCTCACCGGCAAAATTATTTGTATTCATTCCACATAGGAATAACCAACCGTAAAATGCTGGGTTTAGATAAACTTGATATGGTTTTACACCTTCTTTAAACTTGTACATTTTTTCAACGTCACATTCATATACATACTTATTCATTATTCGTTGAATAGGTATTCTGAAAGGATGTACTATTGGGTACGCAAAATAACTAATCAATGTTGATATTACTCTTATAATTGATTGTAATCCGAATAGTATTATATTTTTTATGCTCATTATTTGTATATTAAATTCCTAATTACTTTACTTAATTCTATTTGTTCTTCAAAAGCTTGAATTTCCCATGGTCTATCAAAATAATCTGGTAAATTATCAACTTCATACACCATAATACCCCAATAAACTGTCTTTTTATCATTAAATAAAACATTGGTATGTATTTGCTTCAAATGTATTAATTCATGTGCTAAAACATCGATTGCGTTTCTAGTAGAAAGTGATCTAATCTTTATATCATAGACTCTAGGAACTATAGGTAAAATATATGCTTGATATTCTAAACCATCTTTAGCAATATTAGGCATGTGACTAATTAAAACATACACACTATCAATATCTAATTCCATTAAACCAGCTGCTACAATCATATCAGCGCCCATAATAGTAGATCTATTTAATATCTTGTTATTTCTAGGTGATATATTTGAAATAGGTCGTTCATCTTTATCAAAAAAGATTAATGCAGATATTACAATTGCAGATATTATTGCAATTATTAGTATTTTTTTCTTAGTATTCATTAAAAGTTTGTTTGACCACCTTCTAAGTATGGATTCATATATTTATTGTGATATTCCATTATTTTATCTCTTGCTTCTTCTGCAGTATCTACAATTCTGAATAGATCAAAGTCACTTGGATTTATTTTACCAGCTTCTAATAGTGTATTTCTTAACCAGTCAATTAAACCTTGCCAATAACTTTTACCAACAAGTACTATTGGATATTTAATGTTATGTCCACATTGTGCTAATGTAAGTGCTTCAAACAATTCATCTAAGGTTCCTAATCCACCTGGAAATACTACAAATCCTTGTGAATATTTAAGAAACATTACCTTGCGAGTAAAAAAGTATCGGTTTTCAACACCCATCTCTACATATTTGTTCATTCCTGCTTCAAATGGTAATTCAATACCAATTCCAATCGATTTACCTCCAACTTCTTTGGCTCCATGATTTGCTGCAGCCATAATCCCAGGACCTCCTCCTGTAATTACACCAAATCCTTCACAAGCAATTAACTTTCCAAATGATTTAGCCTCTTCATACCATTTCGTTCCGACTTTAGTTCTAGCACTTCCAAATACACTAATACAAGGTATATCTAATTCATTGAAAGTATCAAACCCTTTTGTAAATTCACCTTGAATTCTTAGGATTTGCCAGGCGTCTTCTGCTTTATTTCTCATTTTATTTATTTCGATTATCAGTAGTTTGACAAAAACATCTTTCACCCGGTTTAATTACTCTATTATAGCACTTTTGGCATAATACAAACTTTTCAGGCTGTGGTTTATCAACTTGCATAAATTAAGTTTATGATAAATAATTAGATATATTGATAGCCGCTTGTTTAGCTTGCTTCATATTTTTTATAACAGCTCTACCTTTAAGGTTAAATGGAATATATCTAGCAACACCATCATCTTCAATATCCTTTCTAATCCAATCATCTAGATCTTCTTGTTTTAAATCTGCTTCTAATTGTTCTACCCAACCAGCCCATTGTTTTGGTAAATAATGCTTTTCCATAGGTACAAAATTTGGATCAAATAATCTATCGCCGATTTTAAAAGCACAACCACCTCGATGTGAGTATCCATAGTAACCCACAATTTCAGTATCACTCCATATTTCAGCAACACCTAAAGGTTGATCTGGGCAAACTGCCATATTATTTAAGTAATACCACCAACCAACTCTGATGTCACCAATATAGTCACCGTTTAAAGTAACAAATGAATCTGGTATTAGTTCATTAGAATCTTTTAGTTTATATGTAGATATTCTACCACCAGTATGTCTATTTATTAATTCAACTTTAGTTGGATCTGGTGTTTCAGAGCTTACTCGACTTACTAATTTCGTAAAGCCTAAGTTTAGGTGTATTTTATTTAAAACAGTACCATCTGTATATTCCGGGTACTTTTCAAACTTAAATTTTAATTTGCCTAAATAAGGTGTATTATTCTTAATCATTGTGTTTGCTATTAAATTGATTTAATCTGTTTATAAATTGTTGGAAGTAATGTTTAACTTCTTCTTTAGTTAATGAAAAGCATTGTGGAATTGATTCTGTTTCTGATGCAATCCATATCTCAATGCCATCTGGTTTTATACCTAAACGTTCCCAAATCGCAACAAAATATGCACTACCTTGTACGAAATAATCTTGAATCCATGATTCTAATTTAGGTTTTCTTGAATTCTTATAGTCAATTACTAGTATTCTATTATCAATCATTTTAGAAACATTGTCTACCGTTCCAGCATATCCGTATTTAGACCATAAGAACTTTTCCGCAGCTAATACTTCAGATACTTGATCAAAAAACATACTAGAATTATAATAGAACTTATTAAAGAATTCCCAGCCTTGTTGATGAAATTCTGCCGGAACTTCATTAATCTCTGGATCTGTTTTAGCTAGTGATTTTAATTTCTCTAATCTTTCTGACTTTTCACCATTTAATTGTTTATACAATTCAATTAATCGGTGCATCATAGTTCCTCTTTGTCTCGAAAGCTCTGATATTCTTTCGGCTTCGGCTTCACCCACACGTTCTCGCCACTTAATAAGTCCGGTTTTATCACTGGTTTCTCCAAGAACTGTGGTAATAGAAGGAAATTCACCGATTACTTTATTATCTAAAGTAACTCGATAAAACCTCATTCCATTCTTTACAACTCTTTTAATTTTCTCAGACATTAAAATATGGTTTAACTAGTTCAATTAATTGTGAAATACCATATTTATATGTAAGATTTACTATAAGTATCAATATTCCTGTGAATAATATATTTTTTAATATATCGATAATAGTTAAATATTCATTCTCTGGGTACAGTACTACTAAAAATGAATCTGGTGAAACCTTTCTGATTTCTGGATATGCTTCATTTGATAAACCATATTTTAATAAAATATCACTTAATGGTTTTAGTTGTTGAAACACATAAGATTGTTGGACCATTTCAGGTTGTTGTATAAATTCATCCTTTAGTGTAATAACAGTATAAACTCTACCAATCCAATCAATTCTTAGTTTTTCTTTTTCTAATTCAGGTTGTATTGATTTAACTGCTTTATAATATTTTGCAGTTTGCCAGATCTCTTTAATTAATCTTGGCCAATATAATATTAAATCTTTCATATCTTATTTATTTATTATTGCTCTACCTTCTTGTTGTTCCCAGTCTTTGTGTTTTCTAACTTGATTGTTAGTTTTCCAAACGCCATTTAATACTGGCACATCTAATTGTAATTGATTTGCTAAAAAGATTAATGCCTGTAAATCTTTTGGCAAACAATGTCCGCCAAACCCAAAGTCACCATCCGGACCTGGAACTTTCCAATGCGAATCTCCTAATCTATTATCAAGCTTTGCTAATCTTACAACTGTCTCATAGTTTATATCACCAGCCTGGCATATATTATAAATTTCATTTAAGAAACTTACCTTTGTTGCTAAAAATGTATTTATTGTATATTTCATCATTTCAGCTTCAGCACTTTTTACAATAGTAACTGGAACTTCTGGAAATGCAGATTCAAATAAATCTATTACATTTTCAATTTTAATATTACCATCAACACCTAGTATTATTTTGTCTTGATTCTTAAAATCTTCTACTGCGTTTGCTTCTGTTAAAAATTCAGGGTTGAATATAACGTTACAATTTGATACTTTGTTTTTATTAAAGTATTGTGTAGTTCCTGGTGGAACTGTAGATTTAATTATAACCGTAGGATTCTTATTTAATTTTGCAGCTAATTCATCTATTTGCATAATTACTTCTTCAACTATATGTATAGAAGCTTCACCGGTTTTTGCATCCATCGGAGTAGGCACGCATGAAAATATTATATTGCACTCTCTAACAATTTCTTCCGGAGTTGAATTAGATAAAAAATTATGATATTTATCATAAGTTAATACGTTTGCAAATTCTTTAAATCCTTCTCGAATTGAATTACCTACAAACCCTTGACCAAATATTCCAAATTTATTCATTAGTTAATTTTAGTATTATAATGTAAATATGTAAAATGTTTCATCTTAAAATCCTAATAAATCGGACCATTCTGAAACTCTACGATCCCATGTATATTCTAAAGCATTAATTCTATTATTAGATCTAATAGTATCGATATCTTTAGTGTTAAGTATATTTTCAATTGAATTGGGATCATCTATATCAAAATATGAATCTCCAATCACGTCATTCATACCACCTCGCAATCTTACAATAGGAATACAACCTGCGGCTTTGGCTTCCAAAATTGAAGTACAGAATGTTTCGTTAACCGTGGCTGGATAAATCCAATATTCACTAACAAGTAGTTCTTTTATCAATTCATCATTTGGAATTATTCCACGATATACTATTCCATTACCAGACATAGAACGTTCCCATTCATTTGTCTTCTCATAATTCATAAAAATATGTAAACTAGCATATGGTCTTTTTTCTTTAAATTTTAAAAACCATTTGATAGCATCTGTAAGTCCGCCATTTCCAGAAAAGAATACAAATCTATCTTTTATTTTATTAGACGGATCATAATCTTTAAACTTATCTGCATTAATACCATTTCCTATAATGTTAATACCATCTGATATTTGATAATGATTGCTTATATGGTCTTTGTGCCAATTCGTTAGCGGTACAATCGCTTCTATATTAGAATTTTTTACGATAGGAATTCCATTATTCGGCAATGATTGCCCATAATAATATGGTAAGGCTTCGTAATCATGTAACCATAAATATGTTTTCTTAGCAGTGTTGGTGTATTTTATAAAGAAATGAATGTATCTACTAACAATTAATGCATCAACCTCAGTTGTATCTAGATACTCTTGAATATCTTCTGGGTGTATATAATTTACATTGTTAAATACGCCAACATCAATCGGATCAAAAGATACTGTAACATTATGTGTTTTTGCTAAACCTTCTGCGATATGTACTAATGCAATTTCACTACCACGACATTCTGAAAATTCTTGATAGTTACTACCATTCCATTTCGCTGGAGAGTAACCAGCATAAATAAATATGTTTTTCATGAATTGATTTTAAATTAAAAAGCCACTGCAATTGCAATGGCTTTTTTTGTAATAGTTACTAAAAATTATGCATTTTTAGCTTCTGAAACTGCAACTCTAACATCTTGAGCCAAGCCCTTTACAGTTTGCATTGCTTTACGAACTCTTGTCCCTGCAGCTTTGTTACCCTTTTCGTCAAATTTAACAGCATCTTCACGAGTTTCTGCTAATACTTGTTCTAATTGATCTAATAATTCTAACATATTTTCTAATTTTTAAATTCTATATTTATACTTATTAAAATAAAATAGTTTCAATTTTATTTTTTATTTTTAGGTTCTTTTACTATTTTATGGTATGAATCTTTATCCTTAATACACTTTTCACAAAACGGTGCACTGTAGTATCCGTTTTTTGGATTTTCTCGGTTCATCTGTCTAGAAACTGTATATAAGTCGTTATCTTTAAAATCACCAAGACAACCACTACATATTGTTATTCTTGCTCTTGCCATTTTTGTAAATGTTTTTCCATTTTTGTTAAATCCATTGTCACATCTTTTGGAAAATGATCTGGTGCAATAGCCTCTAATACTTCTGGTTTTGTTTTTTTAGCTAAATCAAACATAGATTTAGTCGGAGTTCCAATGTTATATAATCCACTAGCATTACTCTTAACCATTTTGATTAATATTTCAGCAATTGCATCTGGATAATCAAAATTCCCGTATACGTTTGTAAACGCACTTTCGTATGGGAATGGATCTTCTTTCTGTGCACCTCTCAATATTAAATAATCATTACAATGTTTAATTATATATTCATCTGCCAGTACCTTAGACATTGCGTATGGAGTTGTAGGAGCTGTCTTATCTAACTCATTTGCATTAGTTTTTGAATTTTCATAAACATAATCAGTAGAGTAGTGAACTAACTTAATTTTATTATCATTACAGTAATCTACTAAATTAATAACTGCTCTATAATTAGTTTCAAACATTGCATCAATATCTTTACTATACGTATCTGTGTTTGCTATTAGATTTATAATACATGTTACATCTTTAGGAATATTTGAATTCCAAGAATTTCTATTATTAATATCAAATCCATGTTCTTTTCTCGAAGTGTATTGCCAACCACTAGTAACAATTACAGTACTTCCTAATAAACCACCACCTAGTATTAAATTCATATTTTTATTAATTTAGTTGTAAATACTTTAGAATCTTGTTGGATATATATAATATATATGCCTGTTTTTAATGCTGAGACATCATACGAATTATTATTAGTTGTTTTATACCTTTGAACTAATTTACCATTTAAATCATATAACTTTATAATAGCACCTTCTTCAATTCCTTTTATTTTAAAATAATCCGGTGTTGGATTTTTATAAACTAATATTCTATCGATATCATTATATTCTGTTGAAAGAACTGTATTATCTGCTATTTCACCAATAGTAGTAAACTCAATCGTATAGTGGAATTTGAATTTATCATCAATCGGTGTAATAGAATCTATTTGAGCAGTCATTGTTTTAAATCCACTAAATTGATCTGATTTTTCATCAAATTGTTTAGTTAAATTCCATAGATAATCATTAAGTTCATATGTATTATTATCGATAATAGTATCTTTTTGTATCTTCACATACTCAAATGGCGTTCTATCTGAAATTTCTAAATTATAACCATTGATTAAATTTAAATCTTCTAATAAATCATTAATATCTTCTAATGAATTTTGTTGAACTGTAAAGTCATAAGATTCAGCTTCTGGATTAAAAATTAAACCAGCATTATAATCATCAACTATTTTTTGGATGTAGTTTTGATAATCTATTTCGTTATCACTATCTAATACAATAGCATCTAAGGCATCAATAAATTCATATGTTTGTCCAGATTTAATTAATTTAAATAAATTCTTTAATTCATCTGGTCTTTTATGATATAACCAGCTCCAAGTAATTTGACCATAATTATAAATAGCATTATTAGCATATCCATTTTTAACTGATTGTTCTAGTGTTAATCTACGACTAGGATTGTCAGATGCTACGACTTGGCCAGTATATTCTGTAATACCCATACCTTCAGTACTTGAGGTTGCAGATCCAAATGAGGCTAAGCCTTCCATCCACCAAAGTGAAATTCTATAATTTCTAAAGATACTTTCTTCGCTATCTAATCTATTATATTTTTTGTCTAAATGGTGAATATATTCATGTCTGGCTGTAGATCTATCTGTAATTGGACCGTCGTCTCTATCGAAATAGTAAAACGCAGATTTAGTTTTATAATATACACCACTACCTAATGGATTTATATCAAAAAACATTGGACCAAAATCAGTATATAAATCTCTACTATCGAAATAAACCACATCTACAGTCTCATATTTACCATCATGTAGTTTGGTTGTATTTTCTGTTAATTTAAAAAAGTTTGTTTCAGCATCTTTAAGTTCTAAATATAGATTATCATCTTCTTCTTTTGTTTTACTACTCGTTATTTTTATTTTACCATTATCATAAGATGATATTTCTTTAGGAAATATAAATTCATAATATTGAT
>Ga0209136_1000756_pt1 | contig 22864 bp, 21 predicted proteins | sample SaaInl0LU_22_DNA_FD_184640 | JGI IMG/M metagenome (GOLD analysis project Ga0209136, IMG submission 184640) | Marine microbial communities from expanding oxygen minimum zones in the Saanich Inlet - ESP_90LU_22_DNA (SPAdes) (version 2) | ecosystem: Environmental > Aquatic > Marine > Intertidal... | reverse complement strand
TTGTCATTCTCGATTACTAAATCTTTTACAATCCCTAAATCTTCAATAATTCCTGTAAACATGCTTTTAATTCGTTAAATTTGTAAATTCAAAATTACAAACATACACGTCATTTTTAATGGAAAAACAAGAAAAAATAAAAATAGGGATTTCTATAGGAGATTTAAATGGCATAGGAGGCGAGTTGGTCATCAAGACTTTTGAAGATAAACGCATGCTCGAATTTTGTACACCTATTATATATGCTTCAGTCAAAACACTGGCGTTTTTTAAAAGACATTTTCAGAGCACTCTCGAATTTAATAAAATACAAAAGGCTAGCCAAGTGGTGGACTCCAAAGTAAATGTGTTATCGGTTTGGCATGAAGATGTTAACATCAATTTTGGAGAAGAAGATCTAAAAATTGGCGAATATGCCATAAAATCGCTCCAAGCGGCCGTTGATGATTTAAAAAACGATCAAATAGACGTGCTTGTAACTGCTCCAATTAACAAACACAATATCCAATCTGAAGACTTTAAATTTCCAGGCCACACCGATTATTTAGCCCAAGAATTGGAAGGGGATAGTTTGATGTTTATGGTGTCGGATGACCTTAAAGTAGGCTTGTTAACCGATCACGTTCCTGTAAGTGAAGTTTCAAATCAAATTACAGCAGAACTTATAGAAAATAAAATTTCAATTATATACAACTCCTTAATTCATGATTTTGGAATTCGAAAGCCTCGTATCGCTGTTTTAGGAATTAATCCTCATACAGGCGATAATGGTGTGATAGGCACAGAAGACGATACGGTTTTACGCCCCACGCTAGAAGCGCTTAAGCACGCTGGAAAACTTGTATATGGTCCCTATGCAGCCGATAGTTTTTTTGGGTCTAAAAACTACAAGAACTTTGATGCTATTGTCGCTACTTATCACGATCAAGGATTGATCCCTTTCAAAACCTTGGCATTTGGAAACGGTGTTAATTATACCGCTGGACTCAACAAAGTGCGCACCTCTCCTGACCATGGAACGGCTTATGAAATTGCAGGTAAAGGAATTGCAGATGTCACCTCTTTTAAAGCAGCTGTTTTTTCTGGAATGGCTATTTTTAGAAACCGAAAAATGAATCAAATATTGACCTCAAATCCATTATTGCGACAGCCAAGAAAGCGATAAATAAAAAAAGCCACGCTTTGGGGTTGCCCTAAATAAAATTTTATATATTTGCAGGCTCAAATATGCGAGATAATGAAGCCACTAAAAGCATTTGACATACAGTTTGTAGGGCTAAAGCTTGGTAAGCATGTTTATGAGTATGATATAGATTATAAGTTCTTTGAGCATTTTGAATATGATGAGTTTAACGATATAGACGTTAAAATTGTTTTAAACCTTGAAAAAAAATCAACCTTTTTAGAGTTGAATTTTCTAGCAGAAGGAACTATTAATGTAAATTGTGACCTAACAAACGAACCTTTTGACATGCTGGTTAATACTAGTTTTGATCTTGTTGTTCAGTTTGGAAATGAGTATAATAATGAGCATGAAGCGATTTTAATTATCCCTCATGGTGAATACGAAATTAATGTAGCACATTACCTCTATGAATTAATCATTCTATCTCTACCACAAAAACGGATACATCCGGGTGTAGAGGATGGAACTTTAGACTCAGAAATACTTGAAAGACTTGAAAAATTGAGCCCAAAAAGCTTAGAAAATAAACCCCAAAAAGAGGATATTGATCCACGTTGGGACACATTAAAAAAATTACTAACGGATAAATAATATAGAAAATGGCACATCCTAAAAGAAAAATCTCCAGAACTAGAAGAGATAAAAGACGTACCCATTACAAGGCAACAACGCCTCAAATAGCAACTTGCCCAACAACTGGTGAGGCACACTTATACCACAGAGCGCACTGGCATGAAGGTAAATTATACTATAGAGGTCAAGTCTTAGTAGATACTACAGCAGCCGAAGAAAACGCAGCCTAGTAGTTCGTATTACATACAGTATTAAAAAAAAACGCTCTTGATGAGCGTTTTTTTTGTTTAACAATATTTTTAAAAAAAACGCAAAAAAATCGATTTTTAGGCCTTTTTTAATCAAAATTGAGTATTTTTGACACGTTTTTGGTTGTTTTCGACGAAATTAAGTCGAAACGCCCCAATTAAAAATAGAATTTATGAGCAAAATCTCAGCAGCAATAACCGCTGTAGGTGGCTATGTACCGGACTTCGTTTTAACCAACAAAATTCTTGAAACGATGGTTGACACTAATGATGAGTGGATCACGTCAAGAACGGGTATTAAAGAGCGACGAATTCTGAAAGGGGCCAATAAAGGGACTTCCTTTTTAGCAATTCAAGCAGCTAAAAACCTCATCCAAAAAAATAATTTAGATCCCAATACAATAGATCTTGTGATTGTTGCTACGGCTACTCCTGACATGAAAGCAGCCTCAACAGCTGCATATACGGCTTCAGAAATTGGGGCAACCAATGCGTTTGCATTTGATATAGATGCCGCATGCTCTAGCTTTTTATTCGGAATGTCAATTGTAGCACGTTATATAGAGTCTGGGATTTATAAGAAAATACTATTAATTGGCGCTGATAAAAACTCTTCAATGATTAGTTATGAAGATAGAGCGACCTGTATCATTTTTGGAGATGGGGCAGGAGCTGTTCTTTTTGAACCTAACACCGAAGGTTTTGGACTACAAGATGAATATCTTAGAAGCGATGGTTCTGGACGTGAGTTTTTACGTGCAACCCATGGCGGATCGGCTAATGCTATTACTGAAGATTCTTTAAAAGAACAGACACATTTTGTGTATCAAGATGGAAAAACGGTTTTTAAAAATGCAGTTTTTAATATGGCAGATGCCACAGAAAAAATATTGAAACGCAATGAATTGGATAACGATAAAATTGATTGGTTGGTAGCTCATCAAGCGAATAAACGAATTATCGATGCTACAGCAAATCGAATTAAGTTAGATTCTCGGAAAGTGATGATGAATATTGAAAAATATGGCAACACCACTTCGGGGACTCTTCCATTATTACTAAGTGACTATGAGTCACAATTAAAAAAAGGAGATAATTTAATATTCGCAGCCTTTGGTGGCGGATTTAACTGGGGATCTATATACTTAAAATGGGGATATGATTCTTAGGATATATAAACTAACTAACTAAACAATAAAACTGTAATTATGGATTTAAAAGAAATTCAAAATTTAATCAAATTTGTAGCTAAATCAGGTACAAGTGAAGTAAAATTAGAAACGGATGATTTCAAAATCACCATCAAAACAGGTTCTGGAGAGACAGTTACCACAGTTGTTCAACAGGCTGCAGTTCCAATGCAACAACCTGTTATTGCAGCTGCACCACAAGAAGTAGCACCTGTTCAGCCCGCAGCTCCAACAGCAGCAGCAGCAGCTGAAGACTCAAAATATATTACAGTAAAGTCTCCAATCATTGGAACTTTCTATAGAAGACCTTCTCCAGATAAACCTTTATTTGCAGAAGTAGGTCAAACAATTTCAGAAGGCGATGTCCTTTGTGTTATTGAAGCTATGAAACTATTTAACGAAATAGAGTCAGAATTTTCGGGTAAGATTGTAAAAATTCTAGTGGATGATGCGTCACCAGTTGAATTTGATCAGCCGTTATTTTTAGTAGATCCATCATAATAATAGTTTACATTTTTAAAGCGTAAAAAGGTATGTTTAAAAAAATACTAGTCGCCAATCGTGGCGAAATAGCTCTAAGAGTTATAAGAACATGTAAAGAGATGGGTATTCAAACCGTTGCTGTTTATTCTACGGCCGACGCTGAAAGTTTGCACGTAAAATTTGCTGACGAAGCCGTTTGTATTGGGCCTGCAGCCAGTAGCGAATCCTATTTAAAAATCTCAAACATTATTGCTGCCGCAGAAATTACGAATGCCGATGCTATTCACCCAGGATATGGGTTTTTATCAGAAAACGCTCGTTTTTCTAAAATTTGTGATGAACATGGGATCAAATTTATAGGGGCATCTCCAAATATGATTGATCGTATGGGAGATAAAGCCAATGCTAAAGCTACAATGAAAGCAGCAGGCGTACCTTGTGTTCCTGGAAGCGAAGGCGTTATTGAAACTTTTGAAGATTGTAAAAAAGTCGCCAAAGAAACCGGATATCCAGTCATGTTGAAAGCATCTGCTGGAGGAGGTGGAAAAGGAATGCGCGCTGTGTGGAAAAAAGAAGATCTTAAAGAAGCATGGGATTCTGCACGTCAAGAATCAAAAGCAGCGTTCGGAAACGACGATATGTACATGGAAAAACTTATTGAAGAACCAAGACATATTGAGATTCAAATTATAGGAGATTCTAACGGAAAAGCTTGTCATTTGTCTGAAAGAGATTGTTCGATTCAACGCCGTCATCAAAAGTTAACAGAAGAAGTTCCATCGCCATTTATGACTTCGGCTTTAAGAAAAAAAATGGGAGAAGCTGCGGTCAAGGCTGCAGAATACATTAAGTATGAGGGCGCAGGAACGGTAGAATTTTTGGTGGACAAACATCGAAATTTCTTTTTTATGGAAATGAATACACGTATCCAAGTTGAGCATCCAATAACAGAACAAGTTATTGATTTTGATTTGGTCCGTGAACAAATATCTGTAGCTGCAGGCGTACCAATATTAGGAAAAAACTATATTCCAAAGTTACATTCGATTGAATGTAGAATAAATGCTGAAGATCCGTTTAATGAGTTTAGACCATCACCAGGCAAAATAACAACCTTACATTCACCTGGTGGACATGGGGTTCGTCTAGACACTCATGTTTATGCAGGCTATAGTATTCCGCCAAATTATGATTCTATGATTGCAAAGCTGATCACAACAGCTCAAACTAGAGAAGAAGCAATTAGCAAAATGAAACGTGCGTTGGATGAATTTGTTATTGAAGGCATTAAAACAACCATTCCGTTTCATCGTCAACTAATGGATCATCCAGACTATATAGCTGGTAACTATACCACTAAGTTTATGGAAGACTTTAAAATGGAAGGCTCCAATTAATTATAAATCAAAAACTCCGAATCCCGATTCGGAGTTTTTTTTTAATCTTTATTTTACTGAAAACTACTCCAATAAAAAATTGTAATTTTAAAGCATGAATTTATCGTATTGGGAATTAAAAACATGGCTCAATAATGTCGATTTCACTATTGTTGGGAGTGGAATTGTAGGCTTGAGTACGGCGCTCCATCTAAAAAAGAAAGTTCCGATAGCCAAAATAGTGGTTCTTGAAAAAGGATTATTCCCTCAAGGCGCAAGTACAAAAAATGCAGGTTTTGCCTGTTTTGGGAGTTTGAGTGAAATTTTGCAGGATTTACAATCACATACTCCCAATGAGGTTGTTGCTCTTGTTAGACAGCGTCATGAGGGACTCCAGCTTCTGAGAGTTACCCTCGGAGATGATGTATTATCTTATCAGCAATTGGGGGGCTACGAATTATTTTTAGATAAAGATCGTAGTCTTTATGAGACGTGTATACAACAGATGAAAGATGTTAATACACTTCTAAAACCAATTTTTAAAGCTGATGTATTTTCAAATGTTTCGAATAGCTTTGGATTTACAAACGTACAAGATAATTATATTCAGAATCAATTTGAAGGCCAGATTGATACGGGAAAGATGATGCAAGCATTGATTAGAAAAGCCCAAGAACAAGGCATTATTATTTTGAATAATTCCACGGTTGAAACGTATATAGAACACGCCAATAAAGTGAGTATTAAAACAAATCATTTTGAGTTTTCGTCTTCAAAATTAATCTTAACCACCAATGGATTTGCACAACAATTAATCAAAGAAGATGTGCAGCCAGCACGAGCACAAGTTTTAATTACAAAACCGATAAAAGACTTACATATTAAAGGTACGTTTCATTTAGATTGCGGGTATTATTATTTTAGAAATATCGATAACCGTATTCTTTTAGGGGGTGGTAGAAACTTAGATTTTGATACAGAAAATACTACAGAATTTTCTCAAACGGAACAGATTCAAAATGCATTAGAAGCACTGATTACAAATACAATTCTTCCAAACACATCCTTTGAAATAGATCAACGTTGGTCGGGAATAATGGGCGTTGGATCTCAAAAAAAACCAATTGTAAAGCAGCTATCCAACCACGTATATTGTGGAGTTCGAATGGGCGGTATGGGGGTAGCTATTGGTAGTGTTATCGGAAAGGAAGTTTCAGAGTTAATCTAAAAAACGAAAACATTAATTTATTGGATTAGCCATTAATGGCCTCAACGATTTCTACTTTTCCTGCCATCATTTCTTTTAACAAGGCTTCTATACCACTTTTAAGCGTAAAAGTAGAGGATGGGCATCCACTACAAGCGCCTTGTAAAATGACCTTTACTGTTTTTGTGGTCGCCTCATAAGATTCAAATAAGATATTACCACCATCACTAGCTACGGCAGGCTTTATATGCTCTTCTAATATATTTATAATCTCTTTTGAGGTGTCGTCTAAAGTTTCATATGTGTTGTCCAATTGAGCCGTTGTTTTTTCCAAAACTTGGGCAGCAGAAGCTGTCACCATTTCTTTACCGTCCTCTATATAGGATTTCATAAACTCTCTTAACTCTAGCGTAATGGCATCCCATTCTACGATGTCAAACTTAGTAATAGACACATAATTTTTGTCTATAAAGACAGCTTTTACAAATGGAAACTGAAAGAGAGCCGTTGCAAAAGGAGATAGTTTTGCCTCTTCTATTGATGTAAACTCAAAAGTTTGGGACACTAAATTTTTATTAGCTACAAATTTTTGAACCCCAGGATTAGGCGTACTTTCGGCATACACCGTCACAGGGTTTTTCTTTTTAGACTCGGTTGTGACTACTATGCCGCCGCCATTTAAATAGTTTTCTATCTGTTCACCAACTTCTGTTTGAACAGCGTTCCACTCAACGATATCATAGCGTTCGATCGCTACAAAGTTTCCAGAGATGTATACTTTTTTTACAAATGGAAGATGAAAAAGCTGTTGTGCTAAAGGGGAATTTTTAGCATCATCTATATTTGCGAATTCAAAACTCTCGTATTTTGTGAGGAATGAATCAGTTTCAAATTTTATGATTTTGGGATTACTAGTCTCCTGAATTGATACGTTTATTTTAGTCATGTATTGTATATATTATTTTAACGATTATAGGTGCCTGCCTTCCGCAGACGATTCGTTATAAATTACTATCCTTTTTTAACTTACTCAGACTATGAATCTAATTTTCTGCAAAGATACTAAAGATATTTAGCTTATTTCTGTATATTTTGAGAGTGAACTAAATAAATATTAAGAATAAAACCCCTACTTTCAGCATTCCTTAGTTTTATTAGTTTTTGTGTTTTTATAAGAAATGACAGTATCCAAAAAGAAACCACATTCACCAATGTATGTATTGGAACACACACCATTTATGCACGAGATCTTCTAAATTGTAACATCATCACACAGCAGGAAATAGTGATAGGATACCCAAAATACTTCACACCAAATGGAGATGGATATCATGACACATGGAATATCGTAGGGATCTCTAGAGAATTTAGCGCAAAAATTTATATATTTGATCGGTATGGAAAACTACTAAAACAGCTCAGTCCAACAGGTAAAGTATGGGATGGTACATTTAATGGCGAACGACTACCGACAAGTGATTATTGGTTCACGCTTGATTACACAGAGCCTATAACAGAAAAAATTAACCAATTTAGAGCACATTTTACGTTGAAAAGATAAAATATACTTGTTAACCCTACTATTCTTCAGAGCAAACAAAAATTAATTCAAATAAAAACTCTAAATAATGAAATACCTACTTACACTATTTATGCTTTGCATTTCGTCCATTGGATTTGCACAGATTATTATTGTAAACGATAATTCAGATGTAGCATCTGCTTACGGTCCTGAGCAGCTTATTAATGAAGTCTTGATCTCAAGTGTATGTTCCACTGCAGATAATTTTACCTTTCAAGTAAACGGCGCTCCAACTAATGTAACAAAAAAAAGCTATGGCTACTTTAAGACACCCGCAGGAAATACATTTCCATTTGAGGAAGGGGTGGTATTAACTACGGGAGTCGCTTTTAGTGCAGGAAATACAGTAAGTCCTGACACTATTGATTTCACGAATACTTTACCTGGAGATCAAGATCTGGAAACTGCTTTAGGACAAACAGGGACTCAGGATGCTACATTTATTAAATTTAATTTCACCCCGCAAATAGATACAATTAGCTTTAGATTTTTAATGGCTTCTGAAGAGTATGACGGATCCACAGAGTGTCAATTTGCAGATAGTTTTGCGTTTTTATTACGAGAAGTAGGAACGGTAGACTTCACTAATTTAGCGGTATTGCCCGATGGAACACCAGTCAGTGTAAGAAACATAAATAACGCTGTCCCCTGTACAGCCAATGTAGAGTATTTTGAAGGTTACGACGTAGGAAACACGAACTATAATGGGCGTACAATAGCCCTAACAGCCTCTTCTGTGGTATCTGCAGGGGTTACTTATGAAATAAAACTAGTTGTTGCAGACCAAGGAGATTCTAAATTTGATTCTGCTATTTTCATAGAAGGTGGAAGTTTTAATATTGGCGGTGATTTAGGAGAAGATCATATAATTAGAACAGGAAATCCAGGGTGTCTCGGAACGGATATTACTTTAAATTCTAATATTTCTGTTTCTGGAACTACATTTAAGTGGTTTAAAGATGATATAGAAATACCAGGAGAAACTACCCAAACGCTAGATGTTTCTATAGATGGAACGTATCGTTTAATAGCTACTCTAGTTGGTGGCTGTGAAGCAACTGACGAAGTCGTTATTGAATTTGTAGCACTTCCAGAAATCACCAGTCCACCAGAGGACATTTTGTTATGTGAAACAGATGGTAATAGTGTAGAGGAATTTGATTTTTCAGCCAATGAGGTTTTGGTTTTAGGCAGTCAAGCGAGTACAGATTTCCCCATTACCTATCATGACAGCCAAATGAATGCAGAAGATAATAGGAGTCCATTATCAATCCCCTACCAAAACACCTTAGCAACAGAAACGATTTGGATGCGTATTGCAGATGGAACCCAAAGCTGTTACAGAGTTATTAGTTTTGATATTGAAGTTCAATCGCTGCCCATCACAAATACTCCTATTGACTATATTTTATGTGATACTTCTATAGATGGCGATGACACTAATGGGGTTGTCGAGTTTGATTTAAGCTCCAAGGCATCTGAGGTTTTAGGCACCCAATTAGCCTCGGACTATAGCGTAACATTTTATTACGATCAGGTTTCAGCTGATGCAGGAATCGTAGGCACAAACATTACAACCCCGATTCAAAACACCATCAACCCCCAACCCATATTTGCACGGATCGAAAACCACCTAAACGTAAACTGCTATGACACCACAAGTTTCCAACTCATTGTAAGCCCACTCCCCGTAGTAGCAACAGAAGTCACCCTTACACAATGCGACACCGATATAGATGGGCTCACAAACTTTAACCTAACAGAAGCCAACCAACTCATCTCTGCCGATCATCTAAATGAAACCTACACCTATTACCAAAGTGAAGCCCATGCAAAGACGGGTCTTGTCAGCGACCAAATCCCAACCCCAACAACCTACCCCAATCCCACCCCCGTAACCAGCACCGTTTATGCACGAGCAGAAACACCACAAGGATGCTTTAGAACCTCAAAGATTAATTTAGTCGTAGGCGCCACCCTCATCCCCTCAACCTTTCATTTAGACTACTATGTTTGTGATGACACCGAAGAAGACAATGACAACAGCAACGGTATAGCCACCTTTGATTTTAGCGACGCCACAGCCAAAATACGTGCAATATTCCCTACAGGACAAGACTTAAAAATATCCTATTATACATCCGAAACAGACGCCCTAGCCGAAACCAACCCAATCCAGGCCATTGAAAAACACAGAAACACCGCAAGCCCCACCACCCAAAACATCTATGCACGAGTCGACAGCAATGACGTCAACGCCTGTTTAGGGCTCGGGCATCACATCACCCTAAATGTAGAAACCCTTCCCGAAGCAAACACGATAACAGACTACACACTATGTAGTGACACCACCCAAGCCCCCTTTGATCTAACCAGTAAATCAACAGAAATACGCGGCAGTCAAACTACTCCAATATTGATCAGTTATCACTTAAGCGAACAAGATGCGGAAAATAACATTCCTATTTCCTCAGATCTAACGATGTATACCAACACCACCAACCCACAAACAATCTATGTCCGCGCCCAATACGATCCAAACAACAACATGAACCTAGATCAACGCGAATGCGTACGCACCGACATCCGTTTTAACCTAATCGTCAACCTAAACCCCGTCGTATTCACACCCGATCCCATCACCAAATGCAGCGATCAAGTAAGAACAAATTATGATTTAACCCTTCGCAAAGAACAAATCACAAATAATGATGCCAGCATCGTACTAAGCTACTATGAAACCCAACAAGCCCTAGACACCAACACCCCAATCCCAACCCCAACAACCTACACCAGCAATGCACTCTCCAACACCATTATCGTACTCGCCACCGCAGCGAACCAATGCACCAAAACAATACCACTAGAACTAAACACCATATTATACGCCGCATTAAACACCATGCCCAATCCCATAGAAGAATGTGAAATAGACAACAACGGTTTTGACTACTTTGACATAAGCCTGCGGGAAACCGCAATTTTAAACGGACTAAACTCATCAGATTTTGAGTTTAGTTATTATGAAGATCAAGCAGATGCAATAGCAGGCAACCCTAACACCATTCTGAACCCCTCTAACTTTGAAAACACCACCATACACATACAAGAAATCTATGTTCGTGTCAAACCCCAAACAAACGACTGTTTTATCGTAGTTCCGTTAACCTTAATAGTCAATCCAGCACCAGAGATAAACCTTTTAGATCGCTATGTGATCTGTTTAAATAAAGAAGATCAGGTCATTAGTGCAGAAAGCATCACATTTTTACCAAATCCCCCCATCGACACACAATTAAACGCTACAGAATACAGTTTTCAATGGTATATGGGCACAATAGACGACGTCAACACCAATCCAAATAACGTAATAATACCAGGCGCTACAGCCGCCACCTTCTCTCCGGCTTTAGCAGGGCTCTACACTGTACTAGCCACCAATCGGATATCAGGCTGTCGCATACCCGCAAGCACCCAAGTCGTCAGTTCCTATCCTCCTGAAAACATACACGTCACACGACTCACAGCACTATTTTCAGAGAATAACACCATAGACGTCTCCGTAGTTGGAAAAGGCACTTATGAATTTAGAGTAGATTTTAGTCCCTGGCAAAAAGAAGCAATATTCACCAATGTAGGCATTGGAACACACACCATTTATGCACGAGATCTTCTAAATTGTAACACCATCACACAGCAGGAAATAGTGATAGGATACCCAAAATACTTCACACCAAATGGAGACGGATATCATGACACATGGAATATCGTAGGTGTCTCTAGAGAATTTAGCGCAAAAATTTATATATTTGATCGGTATGGAAAACTACTAAAACAGCTCAGTCCAACAGGTAAAGGATGGGATGGTACATTTAATGGTGAACGACTACCGACAAGTGATTATTGGTTCACGCTTGAGTACACAGAGCCTATAACAGAAAAAATTAACCAATTTAGAGCACATTTTACGCTCAAAAGATAGTGTTTATGATAGAATTTAAGAAAAACATTTTGATTTTAGCTACGATAACGATAGCCTCTCAATTTGTGATAGCTCAAGAAGGTTTGCCTATATATTCTGACTACCTTACAGATAATTATTACTTATTACACCCTTCAATGGCGGGTATTTCTAATTGTAATAAAATACGACTCACAGGTCGGCAACAGTGGTTTGGAGATGAAGATGCGCCAAGTTTACAAACAATGAGTGTTAATGGTCGTATCGGCGAAACTTCGTCTGGTGTTGGGGCTATATTTTTTAATGATAAAAATGGTTACCACTCGCAAACAGGCGCTTATTTAACCTATGCGCATCACTTGATGTTTTCAAGAAATACGATTGATTTAAATATGTTATCATTTGGTTTAAGCGCAGGTTTAATTCAATATAAATTAGATGAAACGGCCTTTAGGGAGTTTGATCCAATTATTGCAGGTATCGAACAAAGCGCGTCTGATTTTAATGTTGATTTTGGATTTTCATATCATTTTATTGATTTCTATGCACATGCAACCATCAAAAACATCTTAGCTAATAATGGTGTTAATATCAATGAACAATCAGTAAGCTACGACAATCTTAGAACCTATATATTTTCTGCTGGAAATGTATTTTCCAAATTCGGTAGCGACTGGAGCTATGAACCTTCCTTAATGTTTGCATACAAAGATGCTACTAAAGAATCCTTTTTAGATATCAATTTTAAAGCATACAGAGAATTTGATTCGGGGAATATATTTGCAGGAATCTCTTTTAGAAGAAGTTTGGATGGTGCTGAGTTTTCTAACGGCAATGGAATCAGTAGTCAAAAACTTCAATATTTCACCCCAATAGTAGGGACGGAATATAATAACTTTGTATTTGCTTATACGTATTCATATCAAGCAAATTCGGTTGTTTTTAATAATGGAGGCTACCACCAACTTACGCTTGGGTTGAATTTTGGTTGTAAAAAAGAAAAGTATGACTGTAATTGTCCAAGTGTAAATTAAAACTAAAACTCTAGTTTTTGAAGAGAAATTTGTTCTAAATTCAGCAATGATGCAATTATTTTTTCGTCACCATTAGTATAAAATTTCTGCGTTCCAGCCGTAATTTCAGCATTCAATAAGGCTGTGTTTTCTAGGACTGATTTTGTTTGTCTTGCGACCGCTTTTCCAGAATCAATAATTTTAACATTTCTTGGTAATTGTTGTTCTAGAATAGGAGTCAGAAAATGATAATGAGTACACCCTAAAACCAAACAATCGATGTTAGCATCGAGCATAGGTTTGAGATAATGTTGTAGTAAGTCCTTCATTTCATTAGAATAAAGCTTACCATTTTCGATTAACTCTACAATGCCATTTCCGACTTGCTCTACCACAACTAAGTTACTAGAGTATAGTTCTGAGGTTTTGTGAAATAATTGGCTACTAAGAGTTCCTTTAGTCGCTAAAATTCCAATTGCTTTTGAGGTTGATTGAAGTGCTGCAGGTTTAATCGCTGGTTCAATCCCAATAAATGGGATAGAGTAGTTTTTCCTTAGCGTATCAATAGCATTGGTAGTAGCGGTGTTACAAGCCACAACAATAAGTTTACAGCCCTGATTAATTAGCCACTCTGTATTTTTTATAGAAAGATTAATAATAGCGTCTTTACCTTTTGGGCCGTAGGGTGCGTTTTGGGAATCCGACAGGTATAATGTTGATTCCACAGGCAGTAACTGATGGATCTCATTCCAAATAGAAAGGCCACCTACACCTGAATCAAATATACCAATAGGTTTTGAACTCATATTATACAAAAATAAAAAAGCTGCTCTAATAGAAGCAGCTTTTTGTAAACTATTTATGGAGCGTAATTTAAAATCCTAATTCAGATTTTACGTCTGCTAATAAATCGGTACCTCCAGCAAAGATAATTCCTTGTCCTTGAGAAGCATCAAGTACATAATCAAATCCTTTAGCTTTTCCAACTTTAAGAATCGCATTTTTTGCTTTTTCAGTGATTGGCTTTAGTAAATCAAATTCTTTTTTCTGTAAATCTTGTTGCGCTTGTGTCTGGTATTGACGAATTCCTTGTTCCATTCCTTGAACTTCTTGTAAACGTTTTCCGTTTTCTTCGTCAGTTTTTGTAGCAGACTCACCGTCATATTGTTTTATTTTGTTCTGCAATTCAGTTGCCATCGCTTGGATATCCGTTTCATAAGTTTTAGCCAATTTCTCTAGTTCTGCTTTAGCACTTTTCATTTCTGGCATTGCTTCTACAAGCTCCTGTGTATTAATATGCGCTACTTTTGTTTGAGCTTGTGCAGTAAAGCTTGTTGCAACAAAAAGAGTCGTTGCTAATAAAAAAGATTTTAAATGTTTCATTGTAATTGTGTTTATTGTTTAATTTATTTTTGTTTGTTGTTTCTAATACTATCTCTTGTTTTCTTTTGAGCTTCAAGACGTGCTTTACGCGCAGCTAAAGCTCGTGTTTTCTTTTCTTCTAAAGCTTTTTTGCGAATTTCTCTATCGCTTAGTTTTTCAGAAGCCTTAGACGTGCTGGTATTTTGGTCTGATTTTTCCTTGTTTGCTTGGGCTTTTGTATCTTCCTTTAATTTTTTCTTTTTTGCTTCCAGTTCTTTTTTTCTAGCGACAGCAGGATCGATATTTTCAACAGTTGTAGCTGTTTCTTCTTTCGAATCCATACTAGAATCGGAAGTGTCATTGGCAGAACGTATTGTTGTTGTAGTTTTAGATGTTCTTGTATTTGTGCGCTCTAAAGCTCTTTGTTTTTTAGCCTCTTGAGCTTTGATACGAGCATCAATTTTTTTCTGACGTTTTTCTTCTAGTAACAACGCTCGCTCAGCTTTTCGTTCATCAAGAAGTTTTTGACGCTCATTTTTAGAAGTATCTACTTCTTCAACAATAGTTTCTTCTTCTTCTGCTTCTTTACGCTCACTTCTAGTTTCCGCTTGTGTTCTTTTGGAAGATCGGTTTATGGTTTTCAGTACGCGATCACTAATATCATAGCGATCTGCAGAATACAGCATCACTACATCAGCAGATTTATCAAAAATAAAGTCATATTTTTTTGATGCTGCAATTTCTTGAACAGCTGCAAAAATTTGATCCTGAATAGGTTGGATTAATTGCTTTTTTTGAATCATTAAATCACCATTTGGGCCAAAACGTTTCTGTTGGTACTCTAGGATTTCGTTTTCGATTATTTGAAGGTCTTCTTCGCGTTCAGAAATAAGTTCGTTCGTCAAAAGAATTCGTTCGTTATTTAATTGTTTTTTTTGATCTTCAAGTTCTGTTAAGCGTCCTTCAATATCGCTTTTCCATTTTTGAATTTTAGAATCTAATTGTGTGTTTGCATCACTGTACTCTGTAATGTTTTCTAAAATATATTCAGTATCAATGTAGCCAATTCGAACACTTCTTTGTGCGAACATTGATGAAGACAGCATACACATAAAAAGTAATGTACATGTGTTCTTAAAAGAGATCAGCTTTAAAAATTTAAGAGTTAACAAATTCATTTTACAATGGTTTCAAATTAGTGGGGTTGGGTTTTCTTCTAAAGTTTTTCAAATTAACGAAATAAATATTAAAATATTTCAATTCAATGCTTTTCATTCTGATAGCTTATAGAAAATACCATGCCAAATATTAAAATTGTTGTCCTATTATAAAGTGGGTTTCCCAACCATTTTTAATGTTTTGACCTGGTAATGGATCAAATCCATGTCCAAAATCAATTCCTAATAAACCAAAAGCAGGCATAAATAATCGTAAGCCAACTCCTGCAGATCGATTGATTGAGAAGGGGTCAAAGTCTTTAAAATCATTATAGGATGCGCCACCTTCCAAAAAGGCAAGTGCATATATTTTTGTTTGTTGCGCAAGCGTAATAGGGTGTCTTAATTCTAATGAAAATTTATTATAAATCGATCCACCATCTTGATTAGAAAGCGACTGATTTGGGTATCCTCTTAGGGCAATAGTTTGTCGCCCGTCAAGGCTGTAAGTTCCTAGACCGTCACCTCCAAGAAAAAAACGTTCAAAAGGGATAACGCCTCTGTCATTATTATATGCTCCAAGGAATCCGAATTCAAATGTTGGTTTTAAAATTAATTTTCCAGCGATTTTTGTGTACCATTCCCCTTTCAAATTGATTTTATAAAACTCCAACCATTTATAACGTTTTTGATCGATTTCACTAATTCGAGTAGAAGCATTGTTTCTAAGGTCTATTTCAGAAGTCTCTGTGCTAGTTGAATAGCGAGATATGATATCTAATTGCGCATCTCTTTCATTTTTTAAACTGGTATAATCAATATCACTGAATGAAGAATACGGTAAGCTAAATTTTGCACTAACACTGAAGCTAGAACCTCCTTCGGGATAGATAGGATCATTAAAGGTGTTGTTTCTGCTTAAACCAACGGTATAGGCTAAATTGTTAGAATTTCCATTTCCAAAGGTAAATAATCCTGTATTGTAATTATTTAGGTCATAGTATTGAAAGCTGAGTGCTTGAGACAATACAAAATAATCATCGGGAACAGATAGTTTTTTTGCAATTCCAATAGTCAATCCAGTAATATTAAAACTTCTGTTTTTATCAGCATTTCGAGTCGCTGGATTGTATAAAAATTGTTTTGTTTGAGATAGAGAAGTAGAAAACTGTACAGGTTTTTCCCCCCCTAACCAGGGTTCAGAAAAGGATAAACTATACGTTTGATAAAACCGACTGGCTTGTAAACGGAGCGCTAAACTTTGGCCATCACCCATAGGGAAAGGTTTGTAAGCTTCTTTATTAAAAAGGTCTTTCATAGCAAAATTATTGAAAGAGAGACCCAAGGTTCCAATGAATCCACCACCACCATAACCTCCTTGCAATTCAATTTGGCTGGCTCCTTTTTCTACAACAGTATATTCGACGTCTAATGTTCCATCAGTTGGATTTACGTTCTTCAAATCTGGTGAAATTTGCTGCGCATCAAAATAGCCAAGCTGTCCAAGTTCACGAATGGTTCTTACAATATTACTTTTACTGTAAAGCTGTCCTGGACGAGTTCGAAGTTCTCTATAAATAACACCATCATTTGTTTTATCATTTCCAGAAACAGAAATATTTTTGAAGTATGCAGGTTTTCCTTCGGTAACTCTAATTTCCATGTCAATAATATTACCATCCGTTTTCACTTCAACAGGGGTAATTGTGGAAAATAAATAACCATTGTTCTGATATAAATTTGTCAAGTCAAAAGCATCTGGATCTGAAGTATCTGCGATTCTTTTTTCTAGCTCAACACCGTTATAAGTGTCTCCTTTTTTTATTTTTAATACTTGGTTAAGTTGAGAATCTGAGTAGACCGAATTTCCTAGAAAATTAATAACTCCATAATAATATTTCTCACCTTCTTCAACATCGATAGCTAAGGTAATCGTGTTATTATCATTTATAATAAGCGTATCCGAAACAATTCGAGCATCTCTGTATCCTTTTTCTTTGTATTTATCGACAACACTTTGTAAGTCTTCACCATATTCTGCTTCAATATATTTTGAGCGTTTTAAGACTCGAAGAGGGTTCTTTTGCTTGGTGTTTTTCATGGCTTTACGAAGTTGTTTAGCACTTAATTTGCCTGTACCGTTGAAGTCAATGTTTTTTACTTTTATCTTTTGACCTCTATCAATTCTTACAAGCATATCTACTCTAGACTTCGCAACAGAATCAATTACTTTGGTTGTCGTAACCGTTGTTTTTGTATTTAAAAACCCTAACTTTCTATATTTACTTTCAAGGTAATTTTTCGTAGTGGTTATTAAATTTTCGGTGACCTTAACTCCAGATGTAAGATTGTTTTCATCTATAATCTCTTTTATTTTTCCTTTTTTTACACCAACTATTTTGACCTCTTTTAGTTCCGGTAAATCACTTAAAGCGACTTCTAAGTAAACAGAACTACCTTCAGTCTTAGTCGCAAAAACTTCGATACTACTAAACAAGTTGGAGTCCCATAGTTTTTTTATCGCTGCACTTATTTTGACACCTCCAGGAATAATCACAGATTCTCCTTTTTTTAGTCCAGAATAGGTAAGTATTGTCTCAGCACCATAAGCTGTTTCTCCAGTAACGGTGATGTCTGCTATGGTAAATTCTGTTATTGAAGGGTTGTTTTGCTGGGACAATAGCACAAAACTGCTTAAAAGTAAGCTAAAGCAAAGGATTGTATGTCTATATCTAAAAGCTTTATTTATTAAGCTGTTCACTTGTTTTTCCAAATCGTCTTTCTCTTTTTTGATAATTTATAATGGCTTCATACAAGTTTTCATTTGTAAAATCTGGCCAATATACATCAGTAAAATATAATTCTGCGTAAGCAATCTGCCATAAAAGGAAATTACTGATGCGTTTCTCGCCACTTGTACGGATTAATAAATCAACATCTGGCAAATTCTGGGTGTAAAGATGCTGATTAATTAGCGTTTCATCAATATTTTCTACTGAAATTATATTATTTTTAACTTTTTCACTTATTTGTCGCGTCGCATTTACGAGTTCATCTCTAGAACCATAACTCAAAGCGAGCGTTAATGTCATGCGAGAATTGTCTTTAGTTTCCCCAATAACATGTAATAATTCTTTCCTAACTTTTGATGGAAGATGTTCAAGGTTTCCAATTGCGTTTAATCGAATACTATTTTTTTGTAACGTATTCATTTCTTTTTTTAATGAAGAAATTAAAAGTTGCATCAAGGTTTTTACTTCCAATTTTGGTCGATTCCAATTTTCAGTAGAGAACGCATAAAGAGTCAAATTTTCGATTCCGAGTTCCGCACAAGTTTCGACCGTAGTTTTTACAGACTTGGTACCATTTTCATGTCCAAATACTCTACGAAGGCCTTTTTCTTTTGCCCAACGCCCATTTCCATCCATGATGATGGCAATATGCTTGGGAAGGTTCTGCGGATGGATACTAGTTTTAAGACTCATATTAAAGATTGCAATAACAAGGTTTTCTACCAAAGGTGTAAGTTAATGTAAAACCACTAAACATATACCAATCGGTATTATTAAAATTCCCAAAACGCACGGTTTTTTTTAATTCTTCAGATTTGGGATCACTTCCATCAATATTATCAGAAAAAGTGTAACGTGCTCCAACTTCGAAAGCCATGATAATATGTGAAGTCAATGTTGTTTTGAATCCTAATGTTATAGGGATACCAACGGCATTGGTTCTTGTTTTTTCAGAAACTAAATCCGTACTTGAAAAGTGAAAATTTGGATAATTCACAACACTTAATCCAGTAAATAAATATGGCGTCGAGATTGGAACTCCGGGATGTAAGTCGAAATCTAAAAAATTAAACTCTATTCCAAAAGAGGCTTCTAAAGCTCCTGCACTAAAATTATAGCCCCTTAATTTTCTTCGAGGATCAGTCGATTCTATATCATCAGCAGACAATGTTGTGTAAATTAAACTCGCTCTTAAGGAGTGTCGTGGGCTTCTATTCCATTTAAGAACACTACCAAAAGTGGGTTCATTTGGGTTGATGAACGTCGTGGATCCTACATCACCAATAAAATTACTACCTCCAACAACCCCCCCAATTTCATAGATTTGAGAAAAACCCAAACTTGAAATAAAAAAAAGGCATATGTTGATTAAAAATAATTTCATTGTAATTTCAAAGGTTGCAAATATAATGATTTAGAGGGCTAACAAATAATTTGTTTTCTCGCTAATCACTAAACTTAATTTCTGAAAATATATTGCTTAATTACGCGGGTCTGCACCCCACAGCAGTTTTTTGCGAAGTGTTTCCACAAACCCATCGTCTTCTAATTCAATCATGTGAAGATAAAAAGGTGCTTTTTGAATGGTAATTGTAGTGTTATTTTCTAAAGTGTTTATTCTTGAATCCAAGGATACAAGGTGCTGATTTTCCCGACCACTTACTTTTAACTTGATGACTTTATCACTAGAAATGACCAACGGACGTGCGTTCAGATTATGTGGTGCTATTGGAGTGAGTACCAAACTGTCTGACTCAGGAAGAATTACGGGCCCTCCACAACTTAAAGAATAGCCTGTAGACCCTGTAGGCGTAGAAACAATGAGCCCATCTGCCCAATAAGACGTTAGGTATTCGTCGTCTAACCATGTCTCAACAGATATCATTGATGTGGTATTTTTTCGACTGACAGCAATTTCATTCAATGCAAAATTTAAATCTAAAAATGCATCATTAGTATCGGTCTTAATTGTGAGTAGACTACGTTTTGATATCCTGTAATTGCCCTCAAAAATCTCATCCATAGCTTTATGAATAGTATTCATTGGTATGGTTGCCAAAAACCCTAAACGTCCTGTATTGATGCCAACGATTGGGATGTTCAAGTTTTTTACAAATGTAATAGCTCTTAAGATAGTTCCATCGCCTCCAATACTAATTAATAAGTCAAAGGAGTTCTCTAAAACCTCAAAAGTATCAAACTGATAAGCCTCTATATCAATGTCAGAATCAGATGAAATCGACGCATGAAAGTTGTTTTCAAAAACGACTTTAGCATCACGTTTTATCAAATACGCAATGAGTGTTTGAATTGTGCTTTTTGAGCGCTCATTATAAAGGGGGCCGTAAACCGCTATTTTCATTTGACTTATTTTTTTCACTTATATATTTAAATAGTTATCTAAGTACGCCGATCGTTCTTTAAGTGTTCTCAAAAACGTATCGTCTTCATGTCCAGAAACAATCGTGTATCCGTACCTTCTAAAAGCCTGAAAAACAGCACTTAAACCAGTACTTCCAATTTTAAGTGTAATTTGTGTCAAGTCATTTTCATTCTTAGACACAAAAGCACCTAATAACTTTGCATCATTAGACTCTACAATTTGACTAATTTCACTAAATGAAAAATCGTTATATCCTTTTTCAACCACAATAACGCCACCATGTTCCGAAAAAAATGGTGTTTTATTAAACAATGAAATAATATCGATTAATTGATAGTATCCGATATAATTATTTTCTGCATCCAATACAGGCATGATATTACAATTGTTTTGTGCAAATGCTTCCAAAACGTCTAACCACAAAGAAGAATTTCTAACATAAAAACCTTCCACAGCATAGAGTACTTCCGAAAGGGGTTGCTCGGGTTCAAAACAATAGACGTCGGTTTCAGACAAACACCCCAGATATACCTGTTTTTTTAGAATGGGAATATGCGAATAGGTTAATTGTTTAAAAATAGTCTGTACTTCTCCTACAAGTGTTTTAGGACTTGAAGGACTTAGATCGTTTATAATAAATTGATTTAAAGGCATGAGTTCATTTATAATCAGATGCAAATTAATCAAAAATAATAGACTTTAAGCGTTAAGTACTTTGTATTTTTGTTTCAAATTTAATTTTTAATGACAAAGTTAAGCGTTAATATCAATAAGATCGCGACTCTAAGAAATTCAAGAGGAGGCGATACTCCCAATGTTGTTCAGTTTGCCAAAGATGTGCAAGAATTTGGCGCACAAGGGGTCACAATTCATCCGCGTCCAGATCAACGCCATATTCGGTATCAAGATGCATACGATTTAAAACAAATTGTACATACAGAGTATAATATTGAAGGAAATCCGATTCCAGAATTTATAGATATGGTACTAAAAATCAGACCCACACAAGTCACGTTAGTGCCGGATGCTGAAAATGCGATTACGTCTAATGCAGGATGGGATACCATCAAGCACAAAGGGTTTTTAACTGAAGTCGTTCAAGAATTTAAGCAAAATAACATTCGAACCTCGGTTTTTTTAGACCCTATGCTACACCAAGTTGACGGCGCAAAAGCGACTGGTGCGGACCGAATTGAATTGTACACTGAAGCCTTTGCACACCAATATTCGCTCGGAAATAAAAACGCGATGACACCATACACTGAATGTGCGCAACACGCAATGCAATTGGACTTAGGCTTGAATGCAGGTCATGATTTGTCACTCGAAAACATTCAATTTTTTAAAGAAAATTCTCCTGGACTTTTAGAAGTTTCTATTGGACATGCGCTCATTTCGGAGAGCTTGTATTTAGGGATAGATAATGTCATTAATATGTATTTGAATAAATTGAAATAATGCATTTACATTCCAATATTATTGGTGAAGGTCACCCCTTTATTATTCTTCATGGATTTTTGGGAATGGGTGATAATTGGAAAACTCTTGCGAAGCAGTTCTCAACTTTAGGATTTCAAGTTCATCTTGTAGACCAACGAAATCATGGGCGCAGTTTTCATGATTCAGAATTTAATTATGAGGTTTTGGCTGAAGATTTACAAGCCTATTGTAGTTTTCATAACTTAGAGGATATCGTTCTTTTGGGGCATTCTATGGGCGGAAAAACAGCCATGCTTTTTGCAGCACTTCACCCAGAAATTGTTTCAAAATTAATTATCGCTGATATTGCACCTCGATTTTATCCCGTCCATCACGATGCTATTTTGGAAGGTTTATCCGCATTAGATTTTGAAGCAATAACATCAAGAAAAGAAGCAGAAGTTCAGCTATCCAAGTATGTTCAAGATCTTGGAACACGTCAATTTTTATTAAAAAACATTTATAGAGTGTCTTCAGAAATTTTAGGACTTCGAATAAATTTAGAAACGCTGAAAATCAATGTTTCCGAAGTTGGAGAAGCCTTGCCATCGGCGTTAAATTTCCAAAAAGACAGCTTGTTTTTAAGAGGGGACAAGTCAGAGTATATTTCTGTTCAGGACGAAACACTCATAAAACTTCAATTTCCTGCTGCAGTTATCAAAACAATCACAAATGCAGGCCATTGGTTACACGCCGAAAATCCAGTAGAATTTTACCATAATGTCCGTGTGTTTATCACTTGATTCACATAAGTTTAAAAATGTTTGTAAGGCGATAAAAATATTGTATTTTTGCCACCCAATTTTTATTTCATTACAATGAATATTACAAGAGAAAACATTGACACGTTAAATGCCGTTGTTAAGATTGAT
>Ga0209136_1000749_pt1 | contig 23043 bp, 25 predicted proteins | sample SaaInl0LU_22_DNA_FD_184640 | JGI IMG/M metagenome (GOLD analysis project Ga0209136, IMG submission 184640) | Marine microbial communities from expanding oxygen minimum zones in the Saanich Inlet - ESP_90LU_22_DNA (SPAdes) (version 2) | ecosystem: Environmental > Aquatic > Marine > Intertidal... | reverse complement strand
TTATTGATTATAGAATATAACTGTCCAATGGATGAGTTTAGGTGACTATTTTGATTTTTAGGACAGAGTGTTACTGAAGAAGAAGGGTAAAATTTGAAGAAAAAATGGTGGCCCGACCCTGACTTGATTTTGGTTTTAGGGTATTGTTTTATATGTTTTTTTTATATTCCCATAAGTATTTAGTACCTAATTAGGTATCAATTAACAAGGAAGTCTAACAAAACAATGCTATTGTTAGAGCTAGACTAGCGATTCATGTTAATAGGCTATTCATTAACTTTTCAGTTATACATTAAAAGTTTGATAATTGCGTGTTTCGGTAAAAACAGTCAGTCATTTCGGTTTTATCCGATCGCTTCATAACCTTCTTTTTCCCCAACTCTCTTTTTACCCTAACTGATCGGATTGGTCTTGTTTTCTCATCGATTCTCCTGTTAATTCTACGCGATGGGTATTGTGTAATAATCGGTCAAGTAGCGCGTCGGCAACTGTTGGATTTGCGATTAACCCATACCAGTCTGTTACAGGGATTTGGCTAGCAATGATGGTACTGGCGTTTTGGTAACGGTCTTCCATCACATCAAGCAAGTCGTTAGCTTGCCTAGCGTTTAGCTTTTCCATGCCCCAGTCATCGAGTATGAGCAACTTTTTCTTAGCGAGTTGTGCCAGTTGTTGGCGGTAGCTGCCATCGGCATGGCCGATGTTCAACTCGTCAAGCAGTTGCCCTAATCGGTAATACTTAACCGTGTGATGTTGTTCACACGCTTGCTGGCCTAATGCGCAAGCAAGGTAGGTTTTACCGCAGCCAGTTGCACCGGTCACGATGATATTGTGGGCGTAATGTAAGTATTGGCCGCTGAGTAAAGTAGCGACTTTGTCTTTGCGTAAACCTCTGGTTGCGCGGTAATCGAGTTGGCTAGCATGGGCATCTAAGCGCATCTTCGCTTGGCGTATTAAGCGTTTTACTTTGGTGTTCTGGCGGCACAGTATTTCGTGCTGCGCCAGTAAACCTAGGCGCTCCTCGAAGCTCATGTCTGAGTAAGTTGTTACGTTTGCTTGTTGCTGCTCTAGCGCTTGGCTAAAGTGCCCTAGACGCAGCGAGCGCAGTTGTTCTTGCAATGCTTGTTGGCTCATGGTGTTTCCTATTGGTAGTAATGTTGTCCACGGATATTGTGGTGGGTAACGGGGTTTTCTTCTTGCTCAGGTGTTTCTTGTGTATTTTCTTTATTGTTGTTTAATAAATTGACCACCACCGTGCGATGGGGGCGTTCAAGGAGTAAGGCTTTTTGGCAAGCGGCTTCAACACGAGCATTGCCGTATTGTTTGGTTAAATGCAATATGGCTAAACAGCTTTTAATGGCTTGCTCAGGGTGTTTGCGACTTTGGATGTGCCATTCAACAACGGCGCGTGTGCCCACACCAATATTCTCAGCCCAACTTAATAAACGCTCAGGGCCGAAGCGCTGTTTCACATGGCTGTGCGGCATATGCTCTTTGATTGTGGTAAAACCGCCATCTTTATGGGTGCGCGTATGTTGCGCCACCAATTGGTTGTGATGGTAAATACACACGATATTGGTACTGGCCTCTATGGTAACGGTGTCGCCGACTAAGCCGTTGGGCACAGAGTAGGCGTGTTTTTCATACAACACGTGGTAGTCAGGGCTAACCTTGGCACGTTTGCTGTCAATATACTCATAAGGGTAAGTGGGTAAACTCGCCAGTGCTGGCTTGTCTAATAACTCAAACTGCTGTTTGCGCGAGCCTGGGTACATCCGTTGTTGTCGGTTATTTAAGTCTTCCATCAGCACCTTAATTTTGACGTTCAAGTCAGACAAGGTGTAAAACATATAATGGCGCAAGCGCATTAATATCCAGCGTTCTACAATCAGCACAGCATTTTCAGCCTTGGCTTTATCTTTGGGTTTATAAGGGCGAGCCGGCATGATGGCTGTGCCGTAATGTCTTGCCATCTTGGCGTAGTTTTCATTTAGCGTAGGGGAATAAGGATGGGCCTTAATCACCGCCGACTTTAAATTGTCTGGCACCAACAGGCGCGGTACACCGCCAATGTAATTAAATGCACGCACATGCGCCATTATCCAATCTTCTTGTTTCTGTGAGCGACCTGCTTCCACGTACGTGTAATTAGTGGCACCGAGTGTGGCGACGAATATCTGCGCGTTGTACCTGATTTCACCGGTATCTGGACTGATAATCGGTATCGTTGGTCCGCAGTAGTCGATGAACAACTTATCACCCGCGATATGATGTTGGCGCATGCTGCGCTTTTGCTTCTTAAGCCAGAGTTGATAGTGCTCGCAGTATTGTGTGTAGCCATAAGCCGTTGCCGTATCGTCTTGACAATATTCTTGCCACAGCAACAACTTGGTCATCCCTTTACGTTTTAGTTCTTGTTTCATTTTCGTAAAATCGGGAAGTCGCTTATTACGTTTTGCAACGCTCGAAGTGTAAAGTTTACCTTCTAGTTGTATGTCGCTAAGTCCATCGGGTAACGGCCATGACAAATCACTGGCTTTGAATCTGCTGAGGACTTCGCTTACAGTGGCTGGGCCGAGACTAAGGCACTTACCCACATCCCGATGACTTAGTCCCACTTCAAACTTCAAGCGCAGGACGTCTTTTACTTTTCTCATTTCAGTTCTCTTTCTAGGCATGGCAGCGTATTTCCTTAACATTGAGGTTAAGGCATAGCTTACCAATTGATTTAACTAGAAAAAGAAGGTTGTTTCGGTATTCCGATCACTCATTTCGGAAAAGCGCTAAATTTGTTCGGATAAAACCGAAATAGACGATCGCTTCAAACCGAAATAGACGATCGGATTGAACCGAAATAGTCGATCGATTTCGACCGAAACATGCAATAATACTTTGTATGTAATAGTAGTGTTAGTGGCGCTTATTACCTCTATTTTGGCATTTTGGTAGCCTAATACGTTTGAGTCATCAAGATCATATTCGACTTCAGTTGAGAAAGCTGGTCTAGCCATACTATTACTAAACTCACGATATGCAAATCGAACCTTATTACCTACTTTTCCTGTATATATTAGTGTTTGTGAATATGAAGGTGACTCTATTGATTCAACATCATCAATTCTAAATTTACCTTTGATACACGATGAGGCATTAAATACTGTTATTACACAAACCTCGTCTGGATTTTTATGTTGGACAGTTAACCCTGAAAAAGGGTCAGCAATAGCGGCTTTAATTATTCCCCATGGTTCAAAGTAAAAACCTTTATCATCATAACCTGTCTGTTTATATTGTTTTGATGGTATGTCGTATGCGAAGCTTTCCATCTCTTCTTCAACAATTAATGCCTTTTGAGTTGTATTAAAGCCTTTTTCTAATAACTGATCACCAAGGTTTTTAGTAACCTCTATATTAAGAGGAGGATAGCTTATCTCTGTTTTGGTTACACTACTGCCATTATATTTCATGCTTGTGCAACCACTTAGTGTAATTAATATTGCTATTGTTAATAAAGCTCTCATGGTGAATTCTCATTTTTATCTCGATGATTTATCTTTATACATATAATAGCTTAGATCAACTACTTTCTCTTAATGATGATTTTACTACGGCAACAGGCGTTCGAAGCTCATGGGATAATTTAGATGCTACATTTTCTAAATATTGATTATACTGACCTAATCGGCTAAGCATCTGAGCAAAACTACGAGATAAATCCTCAATTTCATCGGTCGATGATTGAATCTGAAGTTGGCCTGTGATTTTCCCTGCTTATCAATGGCATTATCTATGCTATTATTCAGACTTCTAATGCTTGATTACTTAACGTACGAATGCCGTTAGTGCTTTGCTCTACCACAAACGCCCCATGACCTCATTTGCGATAAAAACAGGGTGCGCTGCAAATAATATCACCGCTTTGTTATTAAGGCTTAATCGCCAGTGTGTTGCAGGCTCTCCTGCAAGTTGAATGGTCAGGTAGATCAAAGCGTTCTAATATTTCATGTGCATGATGTCTACGAAAAAATTTATTTGACCGTCTTTGACAGAAATTTAGAGCATCGGTTTTTAGTGCCAAGGTCAAGAATTACTAAATTCTCTGTAGTTCTTGTAATGGCTGTATAAATCATTTCGGGCTCATCTGTTTCAGTCATTACAAAAAAGACTGTTTTTGCTTCAAGCCCTTTGAAACTGTGAACAGTAGATAACTTTATTAAGCCTGAATTGGCATAAAAGTGATTTTTTTTGACCCTTCGTATTCGTTCAACAATTTCTCTATTTTCTTTGCTTTCGTTATAGTTGTTTCTCCCATAAATAAAGTCATTTATCTCTGATTCAGTAAAATTCAACAACCTATCCTTGGTAATAGGTAAGTTTGCGGCTAGTTCATCATATGTATCAAACATACAAGATGTTTTTTCATATTTAACTAATAATTCGTTCAGTTTTCTAACGTTATAAATAGAAGAACTTATAATTGCAATGTCGTTTGGAACTAATTCATAAGAATAAATTATTGATGAAATCTCTTCAAAAGCTTCATGATCCCAATTATCAAAATTTAAGCTCCTATATTTTAAAATAGAAAAACCTATTCCCATTTGATTTCCAGATATTTCAAAAATATTAGGATCATCAGATTTTTCAGCTAAATATTCCAATTGTAATTTTAAGAAAAGTTCATTCAAAGGAGAGTCGAAATCTGTCCGATATGATCTTGTTAGCTTGCTCCACTTTCCAAATCCATGAGCTATGACTTTTGCTCGTCCGGAATTTCGATGATAAATATCCTGAGATTCGTCACCGAACAATACCATTTCACCACTCGCGTCTAGGAAGTTGTCTCTGATTATTTTAACCCACTCAGGTTTATAGTCTTGTATTTCATCTAGAAGAATAGTTTTATATTTAGTCGTATCAAAATCTAAAAATAAATCCAGCGTATACAAATTTTCTACACCATAGTCTTTAGCTAACTGAAACATATCTTGCCCGGTATTATTTAACTGTGAGTTAAAAAACTGATGGTAATTAGATATCTCAATGACATCAAAGCTTCTATTGCCTAGAATATCGCTTAATTTATCTCTGATATAATTCTTGAGAGTGATATTAAATGTTAAAATTAAGACTTCAGAATTATGACGACTTCTTGCATTGATAGCACGCTGAGCTAAAATAGATGTCTTTCCGCAACCAGCAACACCCTTAACCTTAGACTTACCAATACTGCTTACAGTTTGTGGTAATTGCTTATTATCAAATTTGAGTTGAATTCCTTGCTTAAGTGTGTGTTCAGATGGTAAAAGCCTTCTCTTGAAATCTTTATATATATTGTCGTCAAATAATATATGTCTAGAATTCTGTTTAATTTTTTTTATCAATGCAGTTAACCTGTCTTTTGATATTGCAATATTTTTATCTCGCTGAATTTGTCTCTTTTTTCTGCAAATAAAATCAAAAATCACGTCGTAGTCATTGCCTGATATTTGCCCACTTTTTAATTGAATATTTAAGTCTTTTTGTTTTTCTGCTAAATGTAATTCGGCTACACTATAAAGTTGCTTGATATGTTCGATTGAAGCTTTATGGAAGTATACAAAACAATGCACAAAATTATAAAAATTTGGGTTAGTTAACCTTGCCAAACCAGCAACAGGCAAATGCAAATCGTACATATTTTTCTTGTAGCGAAAAGATTGGGATTGTGGAGAAGATATTTTGGAGCGTTTATTATTAGTTACATACCACTGATTTGTGTGATCAATATCATAATTATGTAAAGCCCAATCTTTAACTTCTATAATAAACGCACCAGCACCTTCCTTCAATATGATCACATCTGGTCTATCACCATCTAAAAATGGATTAAAGAATACTTCATATGTATCATCTAAATTGTATTTTAGGTATTTAACTAAGTGCATTTCGCCTTCAGTTGGAGAGACTTTTAATCTATGAATATTATCTATTGATGGGTAAATTAATGCCAAACCTAATTCCTTTTTTCTTTCACTTTTAAAGTTTTTTAGTTATATACAAAGTAAAACCTTACCTCTTAAATCTGTCAAATAAAATTCATAAGCATTTTTTCAGAGTTAGTATTAAAGGATATGACACTTATGGAAGCTTACTAGGATCTTGGGGTATCCTTCATAAGTGGCCCCGACTTTAATAAGTGATTACTTGACTTTGTAGTAATCCTAAGACTTTTTCTTATATCTATTTTCTGCTAAAAATATAAAATATTTGTAGAATTATATTAATGTATTTCTTTGAAAATTTTCCCAATCAGCCTTTATTTTCTTCTTGTTAATTTCCTCTTGTGGGGTGAAGTAAATTATCTGAACCAGTCGGAAATGGCAATGCTATGCCATCACTCAGAACGAGTAGGCAATAGCAAAATTTGAAATGGCTAGCCATACAAAAAACTTGGTTATGCAAAAGATAAGATAGAGGTATTTTATACGACAAACGCATATAATATGCCTTAATATTTTGTAACAATAAATTGAAATGTTATATGAGCTTACGTATTTCCAAAAAATTCGAACTTTGTTTTAGGATTATTAAATAAAGGATTTTTAAAAATGAGTAAACGAGATTTCTATATCAGAGAGTCTGAACTAGATGATTTTCAAACAAAAGTAATTGAAAGAAGGACAGACAAGTCTTTTATCGTAAAAGGCTGTGCTGGTAGTGGAAAATCGATACTAGCTTTATGGAAAATTAAACAAATTCAAGAGCGTAATCTAGGATCATATACTTTCATAGTTTTTACTAAAGCATTAAGAAGGTACATGATGGATGGGATTAGAGCTGTAGGTTTAGATGCTTCAAATATTGATTATCATCATCATTGGAAAAATAATAAAAAAATGGTCGACTATATAGTTGTTGATGAAGCCCAAGATTTTAATGAAGAGGAGATTAAAGAATTTGCAAAATACGCAAAAAAAGCACTTTTACTCTATGGAGATAGTGCCCAGCAGCTATATACATTTAAAACTCCTGCCCCAATATCTATTGAAGATATCGAATATATAACTAAACTTCCAAGTGAACAGCTAGTTTTTAACCATCGATTACCTAAAAAGGTTGCTCGTTTAGCACAGCATTTGAACAGCTCTGATGATGATTTAGAATCGAGGTGTAAAAATGAAGGCAATATCAAACCGAAAATAGTGTATTTCAAGACCCAAAATGCACAGCTCGATAAAATTATAGAAATGATAAATAATGCTAGAATGGATGATGTAGGTATTTTATTTAGGTACAACAGCGAAATTCAATATGCAGCAGAGTATTTTGAAAATCGTGGATTAGCTGTTGAAATGAAAATAAATCAAAATATGGAAATCGACTTCAATTCAACAAAACCTAAATTATTAACATATCACAGTAGTAAAGGCACACAATTTCAAAATGTATTCATACCTATATATGCAGATTTACGTGACGATTATGAATCCGCACTATATGTTGCAATGACTCGTACTTATGAAGGGTTATATATATTCCACTCACAATATAAGCCATCAGTTTTAGATGAACTACCTTCAAATATATATGAATCTACTATTTCTAGCGCCAAAAAGTTCGAGTTGTAACTATGAAAACAAAATATCTATACATTCCAACTACGACACGAAATTTAAATAATCTCTTGATATCTAGAGCTGTATCACCAGCAAATTTTTATCCAAATAAAGGTTTCGGTGTACAAAGGTTCCATCTTACTAGTTTAAATAATAATGGTGACGTTACTTATTGCTTTTCAAAACCAATTGAATTTGATTTTGCTAAAACCGATTATGAAGAAGATCCAATACTTATCATTATACCGGCTGATTATATAAAATCTTGTACGTCTGATTCTATAAAAGTAGATGACACATTCGTGCATAGGGTCTATGACAGTATCAAATTAATTGATTTACTTAAATGCTTTATTTTATTTTTCTCTGATGACGCGAGACGAAGGTGTGAAATAGATGCTGAGAAAGCAATAGAAATAAAAGGGCTTCAATACATTAAAGAAATATTTAGAGTTAAGGATCAAAACAAAGCCTATCTACCGATAACTAATAAATCCTATGAGACGAACAAGCCAGTAAAAGACAATGAAGTTTTACGTAAATCATCATTACGTAAAGAAAGACTAGAAGAGAAAGTAAAAGGCGCTAACATTTGCTATAAATTATCTTTAGTTAAAAATAACAAACATGTTTCTTGGTTCTCTCCTGAATTACCTAAATCACAGCGAGATATTAAAAACTTGCTTCATAATGATTCAGTTTTAGAAATTATTAATGAGGATAACATCCAAATTAGCGAAGATTTTAACGATGTAGCATTAGGTAATAGAAATGATAATGAAAAAGTCATGTTCAATATAATTATCAAGACTATTTCTGCGATTGATGAAGTATATGACAATGATATTTTTATGGAAAATAGGATCGTATTGTTACAAAAAATTGGAAGGAGTATTGTTGATTTTATGGACGATAGAAATATTGCTTCCGAAAGAGATTATATAATATCTTTTGGCCAAAACTTAACTGAATATTTAGAATTTGACATCGAAAGTACTAATTCAAATGTCTTAAAGTCTTTAATACATGTGTTTATTGCAGGCCGAGATTTAGATAAATTGGATAGTAACTTGATACGCGAGAATGCTAATATTCATAGTCTATCGTTCTTCATCTGGGGTATGTTTTTTGGCTATTGCAATATTCCAAAAACCGTTTATGACCCTGTTTTTTGTGAGGTGAAGGCTGAGTTGAAAAAAGAAGTACTTTTATCGTATGACATAAATAAAATGGCGCCTAGAACTACGCAGCCATTGAGTCAAAACGATACGTTACCCCTAGGCAATCCCAGTAATCAACTTCAAGCCTACAGAACCAAAAACTCAACAAACCTACAGGATGTTGTCGACTATATTGAAGAGAAAGGTGAAGTAGCTGTCGCTGATTTAAAATCTAAATACAGTAAGCTATTTACAAAAATGAAAAATCAAGAGATCACAAATATGTTACAAGACTTTGACAATGGTGTTTTCGGATATTCGAGAGGTAGAAAAAACATGATAAGAAAACAATAAATGGGACTCTTCAAATTGTTGAAAAAATTATTTGTCGAGACAGAAAAAGCTCTAGTTGAAACGGCTGAAGCTGCAAGTTCAGCCGCAGACAAAGCAAATATGATGGCGGGAAAATTTCGAGATGAAGTAATAATTAATCGGGTTGAATCCTTAGAAATAAAATATATGGATGGGTCAAAAATTGAAAACCTGGAACTTATTAGAATTTTGCTAGAAATGGACAAGCTAGAAGACGTTGAGATCATAAAAGAATTTGCGATTGCACATGATTTAGATATTACTAAATATTTATCAAATTTTCCTGTTAGACAGTATTTTAGGCATAATTAAAAATATATTGCGATTCACAAAGTGAAAACATATATGTCTTTAATAACCACCTGATATCGGTTTATACATCTCGAGTAATTTTTTTGAATATAAATACTGAAGTCTTCATGGCTAATGGAAGCCCTACTTATATTACAGATAAAATGGAAAGACCCCTTCGGTTTCAAATGTCCTTTTATATCTATTAACTATCCCTTCAGCCTCGTGTATGAGGGAAAGAAGCCACCGTTTGCATATTGTATGTTTACGTTATCTATGAAAAAGAGGCTGACACCAATGTGTCTAAGCCGAAGCTCCACCTGTTCATTGAAGAATTGTAAATGAGGGGAGTCATAGGTAATGTTGTTGTCATAATCAATTAAATATGTGGCATGGAAACCTATCCAAGCACGAGGGTGTATATATCGATAATCACTCGCTAACAGCACCCTAGTAGCTGCACCATCGCTTATTCTCCCTTTAAACAAAAACTGATTCGGGTATTGGCTATGTTGTTGTACTGTATGTTGTGGTTTGATGTAATCTGAAAAGAAATAGTAGTCATACCATGCACCATTGGCGAGCCAGCCAAATACAGACATGAATGCTAGGCTTATGATGAGTGCCAGTGTGCCAATAACATTAAATTGATTACGGCGTTTAGCTATCAGATGAGCACTATAAAACACTGCTATAGCGCCTATACAAAATATTGACCATACTAATAATGCCACTTTGGGGTTTGATTGAGTATCTTCGATCTCCGCCGCCACATAGGCACCTGCTAAGGGCAATATTAATGCGCATAAAATAAGGATTACAATTCTTTTTGTCATTGTAAAACAATGTTCCTATAGTAATAAAAACGAACCACCTGACCGGCTAGTCAAACATTCCCAGAAGAGAAAATGTCAATGACACGCCTTTGCACTGAGGACAAATATAATGCCCATTATCTAGTATTAACTCTTCATCTACGCCATCCTTTGATAACCTCCAACTGACGACATTTCTATCACCATCAACCGATGCGATTGTACTGTGCATGTAAGAAACTGCGCTGCCATTTTCACAGATAGGGCAATTCTTATGATTTGCCATCATATCTGTGACGACTAATCTTGCACAATGATGACAAAAACAAGGGAAACTGCAATTTTTCCTATGATTAAGCATTCCCGCCCCAATAGGTATCTTTTGTTCAAAACCACATTGACAATCTGCTTTTACAATAGAACCCATAATTGCCCTCCTTAATTACAATTACGTTTTTGCAGCCAGCGACTTTCTACTTCCGAAGTGCTCATCCACATATCAGTACCATCTATAATTCTTTGCATCTCCTCACTAGATAAAAAGCCCGTGTAATAATATTTAAACGCTTCATTGAGATGGTTATCTGTAAATTGCTGTCGAGCCTTCATTTCATGCCCTTTCCCAGTCATCCCGCCTGAGTAGTTGTGGATCATAAATGACAAGTGAGGCGTCGCATTCAACTCATCACAAGACATAGCAATCAAGGTACCGGCAGAGGCTACCGTGCCAGATAAACATCCTGTGACTCTCGCTTTAGAGCTTTCTATAGCATTAGCGACCATAAACGCCGAGTCGATTATCCCACCAGGTGTATTAATATGAATAAAAAAATTAGTACCTGCAGAAGCAGCACTGAGTAAATAGCATAATTCGTTATAATGACTGGGCTCGTCTATAGAGCCAGTAATATATGCATCAATTTGTGCATGTTGTTTATCGACGATAATCGGAACTGATAAGTCCCATAATCGGGTGGGTGTTTTGGGTAATTCAAATGTAGGCAATTCCGCCATAGATAGCTCCTAAGCTAATTAATCTAATATTTTAATCGTGCGTTTGTTATAAATTTCGTATTCACCATCGTGGTGTATGGGCGAAGTAAAGTGGTCTAACTCGACCAAATCGAAATAATCAATAGCATGAGTTGATTCAAAGCTCACCGATATGTCATCAAAACAATTGTTAGATAGGCTCAACCACTTCAAGTTTGATAAAGCATTAATCTCTTCTGGGTATTCAGAAAGTAAATTATCTATTAACTCTAGGTCTGTTAAGTGTTGTAATTGTGCTAAACCGCGAGGGATAGTATCAATTCGATTTGATGACAGTAATAAGCGCTCTAAACGTGTACATGCATATATTTCCTGTGGAAATTGAGTAAATGAATTCTGCTCTAATGATAAAAACGTTAACTGCTTACAATCTCCTATTTGTGCTGGTAATGATTTGATTTCATTCAGTCTCAAGTTAAGTGAAGTCAGCCTAGTGCACAGTCCTATTGTTTTAGGGATGTCACTAATTACATTCTCCGCTAAGTGCAATGATTCTAATTTGGTCAATCTGCCTATATTAGGTGGAATAGTGCGTATTGCGTTCCCACCCAAATCAATACGACGCAATTGAGGCAGTTCAAATACCCAATCAGGTATCACGGTTAAGTAATTATCTGTTGCTGGCTCAGGCCGTATTTGCCAACCCTGTGGACATTTGTTGATAGATAGCTCAACTAATTGAGTCATATTCCCTAATTCTTCTGGTAACTCAGTTAAGTCATGCCAATCCAAGTTTAATACCGTCATAGTAAGTAACTGACGCTCATCTCTCGGGAATCCATGCCATACACCATTATATTCCATCGTCTCGTCGTTAATGGACTCATACCATGTCAGCTCTGGGAGCTTATGTTTATCAGCCCAATTAAACAGTCGCTGCATCCAGGATCTTGACTCTTTAGTATTGTTAGTAGGGTGACTCATTTAAAATCGTTACCTGTAATCACTTTTTTACTCACCGATAAATTACCTAATTTGAACCAGGTAATCAGCGAGCCAATAAATGATACCGTCAAAATCCCATAAAACTCAGCCACATGGACATTACCGACTAACGATAACAACCCAAAGAAAATAAAGCCGAAAACGATTAATGTGATAATAAAACGAATACTCATTAAAATAACTCCTCTTGTGCATCATCTTGCAATGTCTGAGAAGAAAGACTAACTAGGTAATCAGTCGCGTCGTGATAGTTTTGCTTGTTAAGAATTGTGATATTGGGCTGCTCTGATATTAATTGTCGATTTAAATCAAACTTAGGGTTGTGTTGATTTTGTAATGAGTCATACATGACTGCTCTAGGGATATTAAACTGTCTAGCATATTCCATTGCTAATCTCGCCCCGCTGTCATTTCCTAAGTCATTTTTTGAATAACTAGACGCAAGGACAATCGCATCGCTAAATAACGCTTGTAATCGGTCACGCTCTTGATAGCGTGCAGTAAAAGCCATTTTGGATCTGGCGTCATTGAGATACTCACTAACCAAAAGCCCCTCATGCAACACGATATCGTTTGCTAGTGTTTGATTTATTTTTGGCAAAATATTGTGAAGCGGGCTAGGTAAGATAGCGACGGTTTTGCCATGAGATTGTAAAGCCTGTTCGTGTGCCACGCCGTCACAACCAATAGCTAAACCACTGACAATGGTTGCCCCTTTTGCTACTAAACTATCGACCAATTTACGCTCCTGTGTAACCGTAGTCGCATCTGGCTGTAGTACGCCGATAACTGCAATATTAGGGGTTTCGGTTTGTAGCAGCCGAATGTCGCCTTTATAAAATAACGCAACAGGTTGAAGGCTATTTTTTACATCACCTCTATGCTGTGGGAAATCGACATCCCCTAATGCCACAACCCCATCAATCGAAGAGGCGTGCTGTTCAATTTGCCTGATGATTTCTCGCTTACGTGCCTCAAACTCGTTTTGGGTGATGTCGGTGGATTTAATAGATGAATCTAAAAGTGACACTATCATCTCAACTGGAATAGGTTGCTTTAAATTTTTAACTACCCACGCTTTACCTATACCCTTATAAGTCAGGCACGTCAGTACATTGATTGCTATATCTGAATACGTCATTGAATACTCCTCTTAATGTCTTTTTTTAGTTTTTGCGACTACAAATAACTGAACAGAGTTTGCACCTGCATCCAGCAAGGCCTGTAAAGCATCTTCATTTACATTGACATGCTTGGTATAGACATCATCTACCAATATTATATCTTTACCTTCAACTTGTGAGCTAATCTCACATGTATCTCCAGTGATACCAATATAAGGTGCTTTTCCGTCTCTATCTGGATTATACAGATGTGTTGTTCTCGTGTTTTTATGACGGATAATCCAATCTGTGCCGTCCTCTAAATTGGCAATATTACAGACTACTTTTGAAACTGTTTTGGAAAAATACAACTGGCTCTTAGTGTAACTAGACGATGTTTTCGCTCTAGGCATCACACAAATAGTCGCTTTATCTAATTGGAACTCTTCAAGTGCTTTATTGAGCTGAGTCGTCAATATTATCTTTAGATCTTGAGCCGCATGCTTAATGGTCTTTTTACAAAAGTCATGCCTATCATTTTTTAATTCATTAAGATAATCAGGGTTACCAGGCTTTTTCATGCCTACATAATCAGTGTGGTAAAACCCGTTTATATCATGTTTTAGGTAACAATTTGATTCAATAGTAAATGTATTCATTCGATCCTCGTGTTTACACTTTTGTTATGTTTTGTATTTTCATGCCTGCACTAAGCGTATTCATTATTTCTTTATCTTCATTTTCAAAAACGATTACTTGTGATGGTGATGCACTAAACGTATCAATAGCATGTTGATACTTGTTGCTTTGTTGGTCTCTATCATCAGCACACAACATATAATCAACAAATTTGCCCAAACCATGGTGTGCCATAGTTTGTCTAGCACGCTGTGAATGAGCATTAGTCACAAGCACCACTGTTTTTGATGTCGACAAATTAATAAACTGTTCAACCACGTTAGAATTAACAAATGTTGTTGATAAATATTTTGGGAACAGACTTTTTTTTAACTGTGAAATTCTTTTGTATTGCAAATTAGATAAGTTTAGGTTTAATTCGGTAATAGTATGTTGGTTAAACCTGATACTTGGATTAAAAGATAAATCAGCATCTTGATTCGTGACCATCTTTATCGCTTCTTTATATGCTAAGAAATTTGCATAATCAGTCTCTACCAAGGTGCCGTCCATATCGAAAAAAGCATACTCATCATTTGATGTATAATTTTGTTGTCTTAAGTTCATATATTCACCTAACGGTAAGCACAAGTAATCAAGGCATCATCATCGCTAACAATGACATAAATCTTACGCAGCTTTTGTATATCAAAAGTATTTTGATAATCTCGTTTAATATTTCGGATACTGGATTTATTGAGTGAGAAGGAATATGAGCCGCGTCCTTTTTGGTATTGCTCATGACCATACTCTAAAACTAGATTTACCCACGCAGGCTTGATACCTCGTTGTTGAATGCGGGTGTTCGCGTGAACTGTACAAATAACGTCTTCAAGAGTATTTATATCCAACGCTGAATTGGTTCTATCTATCACTTTAGCCGATGAAACGTAGTGGCTTTCTGATTTGAATTGTGTGCTCATATATTTGCTCCTGTCTTCCGAAATCAAATAATCGCACATAAAGTTATTTCATGTACTACGTATTAATTCACAGTTACTATGAAACTAAAGGTGTGTTTAGTGACATTAAATAGTAAATAAAAATCATCAAATCTCACATTTATGTACCTTAAAGATATAACTACCTATACTCTATAAACTCAAGGTATACTCACTAAACTGAATACCTATACATAAATCTCTTGGGTAGTGTGAAGCGGAGCGTAGTATGAAATCTGAAAAAAAAACTAAAAACCTGGATTTTTTTGAAAGTTTAGAGAAAGAGCTAGAAATAAAATCTGACAAGCCTTCTAGAAGGTCCAAAAGTGCGTTACATAAGTGGGGCGAACAATTTGATGATGAAAAATTTGAACCACTACCAAGGATTTTGTTAGAAAACTTAGACGTGTTTCAATTTAAAGGATCTGAATTGGCTGTCCTGATTCAGATACTAATGTGGTGGACGGATAGAACTAAGTGGCCAACATGTCATTACGAGACTATATCAAGCAGAACAGGCCTTTCTACACGAATGATAATGGATACATTGAAGCGTTTAGAAGAAAAGCAGATAAAAGTACCCTCTATATCATATGAAATAGTTAAAGGCCGACCATCAATTATTTATAAAGAAGTAAAATGGTCTACGCCAGGGGTAATCAACAGATTGAAATATAGTGAATTGCCTCCAAGTATGAAAACACGCAGTAACAATGGCGCTCGATTTTTTGACTTAAGTAACCTAATAGATATATGCGAACACTTACTTAATCAAAAAAATATGGCTAAGCGCGGAGAAGAATCAATCAATATGGTACGACAGAAAAAAAGCTCAGATGAGCTAATAGAGGAAATAACCTCATCTAAAGATTTTCAGTCCTACTCGCGTTTTTTGAGAAAGCATCAATAACAGTAAATGATTGTATTTTTTAGCTTGAATTACCACCACTCAATAACTTCAGCAACTCAATACTTCACTATTTTGGACCAACAGATGGCCATGAGCTCTACCAAGCTCAAGGGTGCGTCAATAGGGGTAGATGTGCTAAGTGTGGAGTAGCTGAGGCAAGAACTAGACTTTGTCGAGCAGTGTTAACTTATGCAGCCATACTATAAGAGCTACTTACAAAAGTCTCGGGCACTAGATCCTTAAGGAAGCTTACTTGATGACAATAGGTGAATATGTGGCTTGGACTTAATTTAGAAAAGATAAAACCTTATATCTGGTTTTTGATAATTCTGTCGCTAGCAGAAGTTCACGCCTGCACAGTACCCTATAAAGTAAACCTCTCAGAGTACCTTGGGTTATTTTAAGTTGTTGTCGATACCAAGCACTTAATCATGATCACAATTGTGCCTTGTCGCCTATGGTATTTTTCTGAGAGGTCGTAAATAGTTTAGGCTGTAATGCTCAAAGAGCAGGAGTTAGTAATTATAATTTTGCTGCTTATCATCTCTGTACATATACAACTTATATGTGACTATTATTGGAATTTATGATGCTCACATTTTCGATCTGAATAAGGATGAGCATGCTCTGACTAGATATGTTTTCTAAATCATGCTTGAGCCGTAATTTTTGCAATGTTTCCCTTGGCGGCCTTTACCATCTGATTTTGCAAGGTATGAAGCTCGCTTGAATGCTTCACTAAAACTATCAGGGTCACCTCTTGTTAGTTTCTTGTAGCAGTTTTGAGGTACCCAAGGCTGTGGAAGGTCATTCCTTTCACTGTAGCTAATCAGCCATCGATTTAAGTTGTATGGATGCCTAATTTTGTGTCCATTCAGTAATAAAACGATATGATAATGTTGATGTGGTGTTTTCTCCTGCTCCCTAGCCCAGAGGTAACAAGTATTTTTAATACCGTACTTCCGTTCTAGATGTATTTTAAGCTTCTTGAATAACCTACTTACTTCACTATTATCGTGAGTATAAGAACCCACCTTGAAGTCCCAGCGGATAAATAAGACCTTACTGTAACGGAGTAATGAAGTGTTAAAGACCTTAACGAGTCTCTCAAGTAACTCCTCATCATAGAATCGCCCTTGCTTTACCAGTAATTCATAAACCACATCCTCATGAATAAATAGATCCGAGCTAGTAAGCTTCATGACACACCAACCATGGTCTGAGGTAACCATATCAGGTAAATATTAATACTATAAATTACCTGCATGATGTTTCACTTGTAACTTTTGATTCGCTCTTTTGTGCCGTGGCGTGTGGTGAATTTTCAGTTTGGATTTTAGGGGGGCAATTGTTTGCGTTTATAATACTAATTTCATGCTGTATTTGTTCAGTAGACATACCTGATTTATAAAGCTTGATTGTATGTATTATGTCAGATTCAACCCATGCAGATATCCTTACCCCAAGTTTAAAAGGTTTGGGTACCATACCTGATTTTGTCCAGTTGAATAGCGTCGTTGAGCATATACCTAAAAGCTCTAGCACTTGATGTTTACGTAGAATTTTCATGCGATGACTCCTTATTTAAGAGTCACCATATTGCAATGCCGAACAGGCGAGTATAATTCCTAGTATTTATTGTTTTTTTATCAAACTTTAGGAGTTGTCTGTTGGATTGCTTTTTTGATAGCTGTTTCACACGAGCTGAGCTTAAGCCCAAGCCCAGCTAGTAATGTATGTGTCAGTTTATAAAATTTAGTCTGCTTGTGATGAGATATAGTTAAGTCAGAGCCACTTTTAGATAGTGAGTTGATGCCTATCATTATTCCATAAACAATCCGTTCAACTTCCTGATTGATGTGAGAACTTGCAGGTGTCAATGCGTCTATACTTTCTTGAACAGCTGCTGACATGATATCAAGTAAGACATTGAATGAATTATCATCTTGTTTAATATGCTTATATAATTCAAGCTCCTTGGCTATGTAGAGCTGGTCTCGAATCATCCTGTTTTCTGAGACTGATAATTGTATATTTGATATTTCTGTGAGCTTTTTGCTCATGGCCTTTAAATTTTTCAAGTTAAGTTTTTGTTCATCACGGTATAAAATTAAGTAAGGTACCATTTGGTCAAAAGACTCTATTATGATCTTTTTTTGTTCATCCGTTTCTCTTTTCAGAATTCCTATTAGCTGATGTTGTAACTCCTTTGGCATGTTCATATGTTATATACCTTTGACTCTCTGTGCTGGTCAATATGATCACTCCACCATTGCATCATTTCTTTTCGCTGTTCGAGGTACTCCGCTCGATTGTAAATAGCTCTGATGTTGTCTTTATCTTGATGTGCAAGGGCTTTTTCTATGTGGTCATGATTAAACCCCTGTTCATTTAATATTGTACTGGCTAGTGATCTTAGCCCGTGTGATACAAGCTCGTGCTTAAATCCATTCCTTTTGAGGAGTTGGTTAACACTTTGACTGCTTGCAGGTTTGTTGCTATTTGCTAAGTTTGCAAACAAGTACTCGGAAGTGGGGTTCACGATCTGTAAAGTATTCAATATGTCAATTGCCTGCTGACTTAACAATACCTTATGCTCTTTTTTCATCTTCATGTCTGCTGCTGGGATTGTCCATATTCTTGTCGTTGTATCTATATGCTTCCATTTCGCCGTAGAGGCTTCTCTAGGCCTAGTAAGTGTGTGTAGCTGCCAGTAGAATAGTAGTCTTGTAGATAAGTTAGCTGATGAGTTATCAATTGCTTTTAACAGCGCAGGGAGCCTCTCAGGGCGAATTGTAGGTAGAGGGGTTATTTTGCTAGCTGAGAATGCCTTTCGAATCCTCATGAATGAATTTTCTTTTATGTAGCCTGAGAATACAGCTAGGTCTGTTATCTCATTTAAAGATGAACATATGCGTTCTATTGTATGAGTCTTGTCTTGTTGTACTAATGGTTGTAAGCAATCAATTATATCAAGTGGCTTTAGATCAGCTAACGGCCTAGTTCCTAAATTTTTGAATAGATGCAACTCAAGCCTTCTCCAATCCTTTGTTAGTGTTAACTCTTTAATTTCAGCAGACTTTTTAGTTTTCCATATCAAGGCAATATCCAATAGTGTATTAGCTTTTTCTCTTTCGGCCTCTTTACTGGCATCTGCTGGGTCAATACCTTCACCTAATAGCTTATTGTAGTAAATAGCTTTCTCTCTGGCTTCGGATAGGGTTATATGACCATACAATCCGACTTTAAGGTTGGTTCTTTTTTGCGTGGAAGGTTTTTTGTAATTGAATATGAATACTTTTTTACCAGTCTTGGATACCTTGACTCTTAAGTTGTTCCCATCGAACAAAATCACATTTTTGTTCTTAGCGTTTGCTGAACGTATTTTACTATCGGTTAGAGGGAGTGTCTGTTTAGCCATAAGTAAGAGGTATAGTTTGTATTGAGTACCCATTAAGGTACCTATTTATGTGAATAATATCAATGGTTGGTGAATACTAATGAATCATAAATACGCTATATCATAGGTATTTACTGGCCTGGTTGATGGCGATGTTATTTGTTGAACTAAGAAATGGTGGCCCGACCCTGACTTGAACAGGGGACCTGCCGATTATGAGCTAAGCTGAACTGAGTTATATTGCTAGTATAATCAATGGTTTATTGCTTTTATGTTGTATTTTCCGCCTTGCAGCCATCGGAAAGCTAACGGAAATACATCCAGTCCATGCCACATATCTAAAAGTGTGAAGCGGAAAAGCGAAAAAAAAAGAATAAAAAGCCCCTCTACCTACCCATATGATATGAGTAAATAGAGGGGCTGTTAGCTTTCAAATTTCAATTGCTGCTATTTGACAAGCTTGTCTGAGTGTATCTTGTGACACTTTGGCGTATCGTAATGTCGTTGAATAACAAGCATGATTTGCTAATTGCTGCACACTGGCGAGTGAGACATTACTCGACACAAGGTTACTACAAAAGGTGTGACGTAAATCATGGATCCTCACAGAATCTGATATCTGTGCTGCTTTGAGTGCAGTTTTAAACGATTTCTTAAAATCATTGTAGGGCAAATGTGTCATTGGATTGATAAACACATATGTTGGGTCTGTTCCAGCTAACCGTTTTAGAATATCCATTGCGGTTGTATTGAGAAAAATAGTATTTTGTTTCTTATTTTTAGCAATACTAGGTGGCACAGTAATGATTTGTTTATCCATATTAATCCATGACCATTTCAAAGCCTTAGCAACACCACTACGCACACCTGTGACCAATAAGAATATCATGAGTAAATTCACAGGGCGCTGAGGGTTTAGCATCAACACTTCAATGAATCGCTTTTGTTCCTCGGCACTTAAAAAGCGTTCTTTTTGGTTATCAAACTTCATATATTCTACTTTGTCACAAGGGTTTTTAGTGATGAGCTCCCACTGGATAGCAAGGGTAAACATACGACTAATCAGCTTGATATGGCCAGTGACATGACTGCCGGATAAGCGCTTTTCAATCAAGCTAGTTTGAAAGCGTTCCAATTCAAGTACTTTGATGTCATCAAGGCGTTGCTTACCGAATATGGGCTTGATGCGTAATCGCCACATGGATTCAATATTCCGAAAGGTGCGCAAACGGGTTTTGATGTGAGGCCAATAGTACTGCTCCCAAAATTCATTGAGTGTCAACGCGCAGGTAGGGGATGTTTGAACTATGGGTGGTAAAAGGGAGTTATGGGGGGGAGCTGATGAGGGGATAAGTTGTGTTGTTTGTTGCAGGGCTTGTTCAAGTGAGATTGTGTTAGTCCGTCCAAGGTGATGGTCCTTATTTTTGGTGCGAAACCGATAAGTACCAATACCTTTGGAGGTATTGCGTATTTCGATACGAAATCCTTTCGGTAAGTTATCCGCTCGGTATTCCGCTTTGATTTTATCTGTAGGGGTAGGAAGGTTATCAATAAAGGTTTGGTCTATATGGGTATATTTCATGTAAATCTCCAGTATGAAATGATTAACGATTAAATAGATATACAGGCAGGATAAACCTGCCGGGTTGAGTTATTGTTGACGCAGTAAGCGAGAGACAATGGAGCCGGTAAAGGGCTTATTGCGATAGCTGGATAAACCGCGCTGGTTTAGTGTTTTAGCTATGCCCACAGACGTTATTTGTGGTTGTAATTGTTGGATGTGGTGTATGACTTTGATGATTTTTTGTCGCCATTCACGTTGTGCTGTCGTGCGAGTTAAGGTTGCGAGTTGAGGGTTGTGATTGCGATAGGTATCAAGTTGTGGATTGCCTAGCGTGACACCACGAGCTCTGGCTGCACGAAGCGCCGCCTTGGTTCGTTGTGAAATCATCTGTGCTTCATGTTGAGCCATTGCGGCTAAGATGTGAATGGTGAGTTGGTCGATATCAGGAAAGTCGGCCAGTTTGAAGCGTATCCCTTTTTTTTGTAGCTGAGTAATAAAGTGCAAATCTCTACTGAGCCTATCGAGTTTAGCTACCAGCAAGACCGCATTGGCCAATTGTGTATATTCCACTGCTTTTTCAAACTCCGGGCGGTCTGCTTTTTTCCCGGAGCCTACTTCGGTGTACTCAGCAATGAGCTCTCCGCCATGATGGTGTAAAAAATCAGTAATGGCTTGTTGTTGCGCTTGCATACCTAACCCCGTCTGCCCTTGTTTTGAGGTAGATACACGATAATAGGCAACATAGTTAGTGTGTTTCATAGTCGTTCCTTAGCTACAGATTGATACAATGAATACAGCTTTTTCAATATGGTGATAAGGGTCCTTATGGCCACTAAGCTCAGGTGAAACAAGGTATATAGCGTGTGGGGTTTGGTACTAGCAAGATAGATGATGAATGACAACATTATCAAGAGCATCGTGTGTCTCCTTTGAATATGATAAAAGTGCATATCACTAAAGGTCCCTTTAGCGACAATGCACAAGCTTGATTTACATGAAGTTATTTCACCGGTTTGAGTAAGGATATTGCATCGATATTCAATATTCGGTGTTTGTATGTGTGGTTTTTAGATTGTGTAATGACGCCCTCAGCACGCAAAGCAGCGGCTAAAAAGGCGGCATTGTTCGCACTTTTTCCTTTGAACAGTGGGTTAAACAGGGTGGAGCTAAAGTGGGTGTTATCGTTAACAGCCATTAATAGTGCTTTGATGTCTTTTACCTCAATGCTGTCTTGGCTTAAACAACCACCACTAGTAGCAGCAAGAAGCTGCACATACCGTTGGTGTGATGCATCCGTCGTGATTCGGTATTGTATTTGCCCATTTGATTTCACGCTGATAAGTGGGCATTGCCCTTGTTTAATCGTGGTTGTCATACGTACCTCCTTTTGGTAGAGGAAGTAATACAAATAAACCACCACCGTAATCATTCGTGATACGACAGAACAAGAGATACCCGTCTAAAGTTTCTATAAAGTCAGGCTCACTTAGACAGAGCAGTTGCTGCTCAGTGAGAGTGACTTGCTTGGCAGGGTGTAAGTGCACACACTCAGATGAAGACGCCAGCCAAAAAGATTGCGCTTGTGCTAGCGTGTCAAAAGGTGTGGTAATATTGTCTATTAGTGCTTTATAAACATGTTTAGAGAGACCGAGAGCTGCACGCTCTGGCCATGAAGTTGTTGTATACATAATGGTATTTCCGATAAGTAAATATATTGAGATAGAGCCACTGTGGGTGACTCTGGCTAATATGGAAGGACATCTTCCAATATAGATACTGATTTTTTCTCGGTTTAATTAATCAGTTATAGACAGGTAAATTACCTTTTTCCGCTCCTCATTAGAGTGATTGATTTTATACAGGCAGATAGATGGATAAACGCTTTGATTGGTTCACAGTATTCACAAATGATGCGTTCACCCCGATAGTGAATGAGTTGGTGGCTGCGAGTACTCGCTTGCTGAATTTGTCTGACCAAGGTGGCTCAAAAGATAAGCGAGAAAAAGCCATAAAAGAGATTGCAAGGCATATCTTGTGCGCGTTGTTTATTGTTCATCAACATGAGCATTATCATCACCAAAGGCTCTCGGTGAGTATTCCGTTGCATAAGCGCCATTATAATAAAAAGGATCCGAATAAAATCCCCTATGTTTATCCCAATAAAGTCGAGGCGGTATTTAAAGCGCTTGAGCAATTAGGTTGGGTCGAGGCGG
>Ga0209136_1000743_pt1 | contig 23147 bp, 19 predicted proteins | sample SaaInl0LU_22_DNA_FD_184640 | JGI IMG/M metagenome (GOLD analysis project Ga0209136, IMG submission 184640) | Marine microbial communities from expanding oxygen minimum zones in the Saanich Inlet - ESP_90LU_22_DNA (SPAdes) (version 2) | ecosystem: Environmental > Aquatic > Marine > Intertidal... | reverse complement strand
ACGTACGTCAAGCCGATGAAGTTTGGCATGCTGGCGACATCGGAGCCATTGCGGTCGCAGACACCTTACAAAAAGAAACACCGTTGCGAGCTGTTTACGGAAATATTGATGACAAAAACGTTCGTGCAGAACATCCCTTGGATGCCAAATTTATCTGTGAGGGTGTTTCCGTTTGGATGACCCATATCGGAGGTTATCCCAACAAATACAACCAAAGAATTCGTGAAGAGATCCGACAAAATCCACCGAAATTATTCATTAGTGGACACTCCCATATTCTCAAGGTACAATTTGACCAGAAATTAAATTTATTGCACATGAACCCCGGTGCGGCAGGAAAACACGGATTTCACAAAGTGAGAACATTGCTGCGTTTTGAACTCAACAACGGAGAAATTAAAAACTTAGAGGTTGTGGAGTTGGAAACGCGAAAATAGTTGCAACATCAAAGAAGTTGTTACTCACAAAATCCGATGCAATTTTTCGAACAATTTCTTTTTGAGTTCAGTATAACTCACCACCATTTCCAAGGCAGATTCGCGGGTTTCAGCGTTGGAAACTTCCTGCACCAATTCTTTGATTTTCAATTCAATCAACACCCTTCTTAGGTTCCAAATCGCATCTAGTACCAGTTTAGACAATTTTTCCACTTTACTGGTTACGTAAATTTCTTTGGACTCCCAATTGCTCAGTACATACTTCTCGTCATCCATTAAAATATCGGTAACAATCTGTGCGATTTCTGGATCTTTGTGGCTGGTCAATTCCTCCATAGAAATAGAGGATTCTTGATTGAGTTGCGTTACAATTTCTAGATATACTTTTTTGAAAACAGGATTGGCAAATTCTATTTCGTCGTCTTGCAATTGCAGGTACAATTCTTGAGAAACCAGATTGGAATATTCCTCCTTGATCATTTTTACTTGTCCCAAGTCATTTACCTCTTCCACCCAATCCACAAAATCTACTTGCTCGTTTCCGTACAACAAAAGTATTTTTATGATCTCCTGCTCTAGGAGATCCAGTGTATTGATGTTTTTTGGTTTGCCGCTCTGTGATCCTTCTGTAGCTTGTTGCTCCGCAATCATCATCTGGAAATACGCTTCTTCGTCTGCTTTGGAGGACGTGTTTTGATCCCGCTTTGTTGCAGATGGAACTCGTTGTTGGGCTCTTTCCTGTTGTTTGCGTTCCTGTTGGGACTTTTGATAGGCTTCCCGTTCGTTTTTCTTGCTGATCTGCGCGAGCTCATTGAACAATACCGCTTCTGAAATTTCTAAAATACGAGAACATTCCTGTACATACACCTCGCGCTGGATATTGTCCGGAATTTTAGAGATACTGGTGACAATGTCACGAATCAATCCCGCTTTTTTAACCGGATCGTTTTTCGCTTCACCCATCAACAAGGATACTTTGAAATTGATGAAATCTTGCGCGTTGTCTGCCAGATATTCTTTGAGTTCTGAGGTTGCCACTTTTTTAGCAAAACTATCGGGATCCTCTCCTTCCGGAAAAGTGAGCACCTTTACATTCATGCCTTGTTCCAAAATCAAATCAATTCCTCGAATGGAAGCACGCATTCCGGCCGCATCTCCATCAAACAAAACGGTAATGTTTGGGGTCAAACGTCGCACCAAACGAATTTGATCGGGTGTCAATGCCGTCCCAGAAGATGCAACGACGTTCTGAACGCCTGCCTGGTACATAGAGATTACATCGGTATAACCTTCTACTAAAAAACAATTGTCCTCTTTGGAAATGGCTTGTTTGGCTTGGTAAATCCCATAAAGCACCTTGCTCTTATGGTAAATATCACTCTCGGGCGAATTCAGGTATTTTGCTGCTTTTTTATCGGCGGTTAAAATCCTTCCTCCAAAACCAAGAATTCTTCCACTCATGCTTTGAATCGGAAACAATACCCGGCCTTTGAAACGGTCAAATTGCTTGTTGTTCTCTTTGACAATAGTCAAACCCGTTTTCTCTAAATACGAAAGATCGTATCCTTTTCGAATGGCAGTATCTGTAAAAGCGGTCCATTCGTCCAAATTGTATCCGAGCTTGAATTTTTCGATGATCTCATCTGTAAAACCACGTTCTTTGAAATACGAAAGTCCAATCGCTTTTCCCTTGGGATGATTTTTTAAAATGTCATGGTAGTAATCGCTGGCAAATTTCGAAACCAAGTACATACTCTCTCTTTCGTCTTCCGCTTCTTTCTGTGCGTCTGTTCTTTCCTCTTCTTCAATCTCAATATTGTACTTTTTTGCCAAATATCGAATGGCTTCGGGATACGAAAAATGCTCGTGCTCCATCAAAAAAGTAACGGCGTTGCCTCCTTTCCCTGTACTGAAATCTTTCCAAATTTGCTTGACGGGAGACACCATAAATGAGGGTGTTTTTTCATCTGTAAAAGGACTCAATCCCTTGAAATTACTTCCTGCTTTCTTCAAAGTTACAAACTCGCCGATGACCTCCTCTACTCGGGCGGTTTCAAAAACACGGTCTATGGTACTTCTTAAAATCATTTATTTTGGATCAATAGCATCTGTTCAAATGCAGGAAACAACAAAAAGGCTCCTTAAAATTATTAGGAAGCTGCTCTTAGTTTTTTGAGAGTCGATTTTGTCAATTTCCCCTCTGCATATTTTTTATCTACATGAAATTCTTTTTGTTCGGAGGTAGGCAATTCAAACATGGCATCGGTTAAAATGGCTTCGCACAGCGAACGCAAGCCACGCGCCCCTAATTTGTATTCCAATGCTTTGCCGACAATATAATCCAATGCAGCAGCATCTATGGTAAAAACAACCCCGTCCATTTCAAACAATTTGGTGTATTGTTTGATCAGTGAGTTTTTAGGTTCTGTCAATATCGAACGAAGGGTTTTGGCGTCTAACGGGTTCATATAACTCAAGACGGGCAAACGTCCTATGATTTCTGGAATCAATCCAAAAGATTTCAAATCCGTCGGAATGACATATTGCAACAAATTCTCCTCGTCTATTTTATCCTCAGAAATCGCGGCGGAATACCCAACAGCTTGACGGTTCAAACGTTTGCTGATATGTCTTTCAATTCCTGCAAAAGCACCTCCGGCAACGAATAAAATATCTTTGGTATTGACTTCGACAAATTTTTGATCGGGATGTTTTCTTCCTCCTTTTGGAGCCACATTCACAACCGTTCCTTCCAGTAATTTTAGCAGCGCTTGTTGCACGCCCTCTCCTGAGACATCTCGGGTAATCGAAGGGTTGTCCCCTTTTCTAGCAATTTTGTCTATTTCATCGATAAAAACAATACCTCTTTCGGCTTTTTCCACGTCGTAATCGGCGGCTTGTAACAAACGACTCAGAATGCTTTCTACGTCTTCTCCGACATATCCTGCTTGCGTCAAAACAGTAGCATCTACTATCGCAAAAGGCACGTTTAACATGCGCGCTATGGTTTTGGCAATCAAGGTTTTTCCTGTACCGGTATCCCCTACCAAAATCATGTTGCTTTTTTCAATCTCTACTTCTTCTTGATCAACTTTTGGTTGCAACAATCTTTTGTAGTGATTGTAAACAGCTACCGCCATCGTCTTTTTTGTCTGATCTTGGCCGATGATGTATTCATCGAGAAAAGTTTTGATTTCCAAAGGTTTTTTGACCTCCAAATCTGATGGTTTTGCAACGTCTTCTTTTTCTATTGCTTCTTCAACGACAATTCCATGTGCTTGTTCAATACACTTGTCACAGATATGCGCATCCATCCCTGCAATCAGCAAATCGGTTTCTACTTTTTTTCGTCCACAAAACGAACATTCTAAATTTTCTTCTTTCGACATTTTTTCAATGTTTTGTAATTGCCTTCAAAATCTTGCGAGTTTTGGCTTTAGAGCAGGACTTATTTGTTTCGTGTTAAAATTTCATCGACCATTCCATAGGCTTTTGCCTCGTCAGCTTTCATCCAATAATCGCGGTCAGAATCGTTGTGTACTTTTTCTATAGATTGTCCTGAGTGATTTGAAATGATTTGATACAATTCATCTTTCAATTTCAAGATCTCGCGCGCTGTAATTTCGATATCACTCGCTTGTCCTTGAGCACCTCCAAGTGGCTGGTGAATCATCACTCTTGAATGCGGCAACGCAGAACGTTTCCCTTTTTCTCCTGCACACATCAAAACAGCTCCCATAGAAGCAGCCATTCCTGTACAAATAGTAGCAACATCCGGCTTTATAAATTGCATGGTATCGTAAATACCCAGACCGGCATATACACCTCCTCCTGGTGAATTGATATAAATGGAAATGTCTTTGTTTGCGTCTACACTTTCTAAAAACAACAATTGTGCTTGGATGATATTGGCTACTTGATCATTGATTCCTGTACCCAAAAAGATAATTCGATCCATCATCAAACGCGAGAACACATCCATTTGTGTAATGTTCATTTGACGTTCTTCCATGATATATGGGGTTACAGAACTTCTCAGTTTGTCATAGTGCATGCTGTTAATTCCGTGATGTTTGGTTGCGTATTTTTCAAATTCTTTTCCGTAATCCATCTGCGTTGGTTTTTTAATTAGAGAATGTAAAGATAACAAGATAATCGTGAATTCAACCTGCATTCGATCATAGAAAATTGCCATTCCTCCTTGTTGCCATATGCAGAACCAAAAAGCCCATGAATTGCGCTTATCTATCACATATCACAACAAACTTTCAATTGCTTCGTTTTCTCGGCATGGACGCAATAAATTGGAATTATTTATTTAAATTTACAGAGCAAATTTTTCACCTACTTGAACCAATTGTTTTATGAAAAACTTATTTCTCCTTTTGTTTGTGTTTTCGGCTGTGTGCATCGCAGATGCTTCGGGGCAGAGAAAAAAACTAGAGAACCCTTTTGAAAATGAAGGCACGTTGGAAAGTCGTTTCGATTATTTGTACAAAACGTCCACCAACTACAAAACCTACAAAGTCATCTCAAAACAAGGGTTTTCTACTTTGCAAAAAAATGTAGCAGACTCCATCTCCCTTTTCAAAGTGACGCTTGTTGACAAAAACAATTTGATTGCGTTTCAAAACGCAACAATAGATTCTTTTAAAACGGAAGCAGCGCTTCAAAATGAGTCCTTATTATCGGCCGAAAAGGACAAAGATTCCATCCAAGCATTTGGAAAAAAAATCCACAAGACGACGTACCATCTTCTGGTCATGATAATCCTTCTTGTTTTGTTAGGAAGTACCGGTTATTTTGTTTTCCAATACAACAATAGTTTGTCACAAACAAAGGCGTCCAAAAAAGCACTTCTTGATGCACAATTCGAATTGGAAATTTTTCAAAAAAAGGCCTTGACACAACAACAAATATTGAATCGAAAATTACAAGACGAAATTCTGAAAAACAGAAAAAACTAAACAACTGCTCTCGTCACATTTTTCGTACTGAATTGCACAAAAAAAGAAGTACGTTCCTCTTTTCTTATTTCACAGAAGAAATCTCTCTGTAGCAAAAAAATACATTTCAACACCATATTTATCGTACCTTTGCAGCTCATTATTACAGGTTTTACATGCAATTTTCTGAATTAAATTTGAACACTCCTTTGCTCAATGCATTGGACGAACTTGGCTACGATTTTGCCACCCCGATCCAAGAGCAAGCCTTTGCTCCAATTATGTCTGGTCAAGATATGGTAGGGATTGCACAAACAGGTACGGGAAAAACTTATGCCTATTTACTGCCTCTTTTAAAGCTGCTAAAATATTCAGAGCAAAAACATCCACGTGTACTCATTATTGTACCCACGCGAGAACTTGTTTTGCAAGTCGTGCGATCCTTGGAAGAATTGACTCCGTATATCAACACTCGTATTGGCGGTGTTTACGGAGGAGCCAACATCAATACTCAAAAACAACTTATTTTTGAAGGCTTGGACATTCTAGTCTCTACTCCTGGAAGACTGATTGATTTGGGGGCGAGCAGAGTTCTCAACCTCAAAAAAATCCAAAAATTAGTTTTGGACGAAGTAGATGAAATTTTGCACCTTGGTTTTCGACACCAATTGACAACAATCCTCGACATGCTTCCGCAAAAAAAACAAAGCGTTTTGTTCTCTGCAACCATGACCGAAGATGTCGAAAAAATTATTGGAACTTTTTTCAAATCTCCCGAATATATTGAGGTTGAAAAGTCAGGAACACCGCTCGAAAAAATTGATCAAAAAAGGTACAACGTCCCAAATTTTTACACAAAAATCAACTTGTTAACACATCTGCTCGAAAACAAGAGCTCATTTCACAAGGTTTTGGTTTTTGTAAAAAACAAACGAGTGGCTGACAAACTAATGACAGAAATCCAATCGCAAACAGGAAGTTTAGAGGGTTATGCAGTGATTCATTCCAACAAGTCTCAAAATTACCGATTGCAAGCTATTCGCGGTTTCCAAGATGGAAGCCAACGTATTTTAATCTCAACAGACGTACTGGCTCGAGGGATTCATATTGAAGGTGTTAGCCATGTCATCAATTTCGACATCCCGAAGGATGCAGAAAACTATATTCATAGAATTGGGAGAACGGGTAGAGCTGAAAACGAAGGAAATTCCCTGACTTTTACGACAGAACAGGACCAAGAAGTCCTGGCATCTATTGAAACCTTAATGAATTTCAAAATTCCGTTGTTAGATTGCCCTGAACAGGTGCCTTTTTCGTCCAAAATGACTGAAGAAGAAATCCCAACGGAAATCATCAAACCTTATCAAAAACAGCGTTCAAAAGAACACGCACCGGGCCCAGCTTTTCATGAAAAGAAAGACAAAAACAAGAAAACAAATCAAGGAGGCTCTTACCGAAGAAAGCTTGCCTCGAAATACAAAAAACCCAAAACAAGGGGACAGAAAAGAAAATGAGTTTTGCATCGTGTTTGATGGCAACCAAAAAAATACGCAAAAAAAAACGCCTTTTGGAATTCCAAAAGGCGTTTTTGTATTTGAAGAAACACTTATTTCTTGTAAGCTTCTTTGACAAAAGCTTCGTAAGTCACTTTTTTCTCTTTGAACGTGATGTTTTCTTTGTAAAAAGTCAATAATTTTTGACTCACCAATTGCTCTTGCAAGCGCTTTGCTTCCTCTTGGTTGCTCAGAACTCTTCCTGCAATTTCATCCAACTCTTTCTCTTCTGGATTCAAATTTCCATATTGTGCCATTTGTGATTTGATAAACCCTTTGGCATAGTCCTTCAATTCTTCATAATCCAATTTGATATCGTTTGCAGACATGATTTTTCCTTCGATCAATTGGTAACGCAATCCTTTCTCTGATTTCTCAAATTCTTCAGCTGCTTGTTCTGCTGAAATAGGGTTTTCTCCTGCAGTTGCCAACCATTTCTTCAAGAATTCAACAGGCAAATCAAATTTTGTGTTTTTCACCAAATACTCAGTAACACTGTTCAAAAGATGCTGCTCTGACTGCATTTTAAATTGCCCTTCCGCATCTTCTTTTATTTTTGCTCTCAACTCGTCTGCAGTGGCTACTTTTCCTTCTCCAAAAATTTTGTCAAACAATTCTTGATCCAAATCTGCCAATTCTGTCAAAGAAATCTCTTCAATAGTAAAAGTCAATGCAATTTCCAATCCTTCAACTTCTTCTTTTGACAAACCTAATGCCCCCATCAATTTGTGCTCTTCTGAAAACAATCCTTTACTTTTCAAAACAACAACATCTCCAACTTTGGATCCAATAAATTTTTTCAAATTCACTTTCCCCTTCAAGTCTGAAAGGCTTATGGTCGCTTTGTTTTCAATTCCTTTTTCTTCGTTTGCGAAAGTTCCTGCTACATTCATTCCTTCAGCAACTACTTCTTGGGGTACTATTTTCCCAAAGCGTGTTTGCAAGTTTTCAACTTCTTTGTCAATCAAGTTGTCTTCTGCAATGATATTGTACTGCGTAATTTTTTTCTTTGCACTCAAATCTACCTCGAATTCTGGTGCCAAACCAAGTTCAAATTCGAAAGAAAAATCTTCTGAATCCCATGTAAATTCTTCGTTCACTTTTGGAAGTGGATTTCCTAAAATGTTCAAATCTTCATCGGTTAAAAACTTGTTCAAAGACTCTTGCAACATCTTGTTAATTTCGTCAATCATGATAGATTTTCCATATTGTTTTTTGATCATTCCCATTGGAACATGACCTTTTCTAAAACCTGGAACGTCTGCTTTCTTGCGGTAATCTTGTAAAATAGTGGTTACCTTTTCTTGGTAATCCTCTGCTGTAATAGCAACTTTGACTACTGCATTTAACGAGTCGATGCTTTCTTTTGTAATATTCATCTTGATTCTTTTGAATTTAAAATCTTAAAATTGGCTGCAAAAATAAGACTTTTTTCTGTATTGACCAATCATTCGTTTTTTGACATGCAGCCTATTTTCAAACTGCTTGTTGCGCACCTTCAAATTGCAAAATTGTACGGCAAATATTCAGACGCGTTCTCCAATCTACAATCCGAACGCAACGCCAATGCCATTTCTACCAACAATTTGACAAAAAAAAGCCCTAAAGACCGTTTTAATTGTCCGCGATTTTCATGATTTACAAGAAAAAAATCGGTCATTTGTGCACCTCACTCTGAAGTATTTTGAGATAAAAACTGCTGTACTTCCATCAAAAATTCTGTTGGGTTTTCAGCATGCAACCAATGCCCAGCATTTGAAATGGTCACTAAGGTAGCGTCAGGAAAGTGCGCTTCGATTAAAAAAGCATCCTCTGAAGAGATATACCCTGAATTGGCCCCTTTCAAAAACAAAGTCGCACCTTCGTATTGTGCGAAAGCTGGCAATGGCGCTCCTATTTCATTGTTGTTCTCCGTCAAACTTTTCAAATTGAAGCGAAACGCCAATTCAGTCTTGCTTTTTCGGTATACATTCTTCAGCAAAAACTGACGTACTCCCTCTTCTTCGATGTAGTTTTTTAATACAGCATCAACTTCGGTTCTTAAGGTTATTTTAGAAAAATCTACCGCATTCAAGGCTTCCAATATTTGATGGTGGTGCGGCGGGTAACTCTTCGGAGCAATATCTGCGACCAACAGGGATTTGACTTTCTCAGGATATTCTACAGCAAATAGCATTGCGGTTTTTCCTCCCATAGAATGCCCCAACACAATAGCTTCCTCCAAATTGTGAAACTCGAAATAATTCTCCAAATCTTCCACCATAAACTCGTAATCAAAATCGTCCGAATGAAAACTTCTTCCATGATTTCTTTGATCGATGAGGTGTACTTGGAAGTTTTTTGCCAATTGATTGGCTTGCGATTTCCAATTGTCTCCCATGCCAAAATACCCATGTAAGATCAAAATTGGAGCGCCTTTTCCGAGAATTTTTGAATGCAATATATCCATGGAAGCCTTAAAGTTTATTTCTTTATTGATGTGTTTTTAATCCTGTTCCACTTTTTTTGAATGACGTTTGCTTTTTCATAAAGTTCTGGATACCATATATCAATTTCAATATTGACATATTAATGTGTCCCATTCTCTAATCGTGCAATATACATGTTCACAACATTTTCCAAGCCCAAATACAACGACTCCGAAATCAATGCATGCCCAATAGAAACTTCTGCCAAATGTGGGATGTTTTTCGCAAAAAACGAAATATTCTCCAAGCTCAGATCGTGTCCTGCGTTGACCCCCATCCCTAAATCATGCGCCAACTGAGCAGCAGCTGCATAGGGTTTTACAGCCTCTCTATTTCCTTTGCCATATTCTACTGCAAAATTTTCTGTGTAAAGTTCAATCCTGTCTGTTCCAGTAGCTGCTGCGCCTTCAATCATTTCTTTTACAGGATCTACAAAAATAGAGGTGCGAATTCCTGCATTTTGAAATTCAACAATGACTTCCTTCAAAAAAGCTTGATTTTTAACGGTGTCCCAGCCCGCGTCTGAGGTAATATTTGCATCACCGTCAGGCACCAAGGTTACTTGTGTTGGTTTGATTTGGAGTACCATTTCTTTGAATGCCGGAATCGGATTTCCTTCAATATTGTACTCCGTTTGTACCACATTCTTCAAATCGTACGCATCTTGATAACGTATGTGTCGCTCATCAGGTCTCGGATGAATGGTAATTCCTTGAGCTCCAAAACGCTCAATATCTTGGGCTACCGTCAATAAATTAGGCGTATTCCCCCCTCTTGAATTTCGCAAGGTGGCAATTTTATTTACATTTACACTTAGTTTCGTCATCCTTCTATACATTTACAGTCCGATCAAGCTCGTGACTTTTAGAAGGCAAAAGTACATCATTTTAGAAGATTTTTAAGTAATTTGCAGTAAATCCATACACAAATGAACCTATCGGACTACATCTTAAAAGATTTCAAACCGTTCGACTCAAACGAACTACTTCAGAACGCCAAAGAAAATTCTAAAAACCAAACCTTTAGTCATTTCGCTGTAATCGAGAAAAACGGTGCTTTGGCAGGGTGCATCGCTGAGAGCGACCTTGCTACTTTAGAAACATCCAACAAGACAATCGCGGATTATCGCTATTTGATCCATTTATTTTGTGCTCGTGAAGAAGATCATTGGCTAGAATTGCTACATCTATTCGCTAAGAATGAAACAAATTTTCTTCCCGTGGCCGATAAAAATCAAAAATATCTTGGATATATTGACCTGGCCGACCTGCTGCATTTTTTCTCAAATACCCCTTTTTTAAATGAAGAAGGAACAATCATTGTTCTAGAAAAAGAAACAACACAATTTAGTTTTAGTGAAATCTCTCAAATAGTAGAATCCAACAATGGCAAAATCGCAGGTGTTTTTGTTTCAAACAAAACCAAAGAAAAAACGGAGATTTCAATAAAAATCACCTCCGAAAACACAGATGAAATTATGCAAACTTTTCGAAGGTATGAATACCGCATTAAAAGCAATCACGAAGACGATTCTTATATGGACAGCCTCAAAAATCGATCCAATTACCTGCAAAAATATTTGAATGTATAATTTCTCATGAAGTTATGGCATCCCATAAAATTCTAGTAAATTGCACACCCATTCATAAAATCAACAAATGAAAAAAGTTGCCATTTTTGGACAAGCCTACAAAAACAACGATCGTCAGTATTTTGAAATCTTAATTGAGAATTTACAGAAATACGATATCGAAATCGTTATTGAAAAAGAATTTGTTAAAATTCTATCTCAGCTTGGTGTGCAAAACATGCAATTTCAAACCTTCTCGAAGTACGAAGACCTTCAAGACAACATTGACATGATGTTTACGTTGGGTGGCGATGGCACAATTTTAAATGCCATTACACTGGTGCGTGATTTGAATATTCCGATTTTAGGAATCAATACGGGACGACTGGGTTTTTTGGCTACTGTTCAAAAGAGTGCCATTGAGAACGCCATTCTATCTCTGCAAAAAAAGGAATTCACCATTCAAGAAAGAGCTTTGCTAGAAATACACACCAACGACGATAAAAATAATTTCGGACAATTCAATTACGCTTTAAACGAAGTCACCATTGCACGAAAAAACTCTACTTCCATGATAGGAATCGAATCGTATCTGAATGACGAAAGCTTGACCACTTATTGGGCAGACGGCTTGGTGATCGCAACTCCTACGGGATCTACAGGATATTCGTTGAGCTGCAATGGTCCTATTATCATGCCCGAATCAAACAATTTTGTCATTACGCCGATTGCCCCCCACAATTTAAGTGCTCGCCCTCTTGTAATTCCAGACAAAACGAACATCCGACTGAAAATAATTGGAAGGGAAAAAGAATTTTTTCTCTCTTTGGACTCCAGAGTTTCTTCTGTTGCATTTGAAACGGAAATCAACCTGCGCAAAGCTCCTTTTCAAATTCAAATCATTCAATTAAATCAGCAAACATTTATCAAAACTTTGCGGAGTAAATTGTTTTGGGGAGAAGACAAAAGAAATTACAAATAGTGCCCTCTTTTTAAAACTCAATCGCGCCCTAAATTAAGATAAAAGAGAACAATAAAAAGGAACTTCTTTTGTTTACCTAAAGAGAGCTGCAAATTTGACTTTATGCTTTAACAAACCATTTGAAATCAGTATATTTGCACGTTATTTATTATGGTGAAAAAAAATCTAATCTGGATATGTCTTGTTTTTTATTGCCAGCTAAACGCTCAAGTAAACGAAGTGGGTATTTGGCTAGGAGGTAGCAACCTCATAGGTGACATTGGTGCTACCCATTTTATCAACCCAAAATCTGCCGCAGGAGGAATTCTCTATAAATACAACAAAAACCCACGGATTGCTTATCGAATAGGATTGACGAATCTCACGATAGATCCAAACGATAGAGATGCGAGAAATGAAATACAACAATCGTTTCAAGTTGCTGTTCAAAAAACAATCACCGAACTTTCCGCTGGAATTGAATTCAACTTTTTTGAATACAATTTAGCCCAACAAAAACAACGGCAAACCCCGTATCTTTTTTTAGGGCTCGCAGCGCTCCAGTACAAAGTTGCAAAAAGTACGAGCGTACTTGTTTCTTCGAACAACAGAATAAATTACGTAAATGATAGATCATGGGCTATCCCCTTTGGAATTGGTTACAAAAGACACCTTTTTCGAAACATTGCCTTCGCTGTGGAAACGAGATGGCAATACGCATTCAAAGACAACTTAGACGACGCTGATTTTATCGCAGAAAACTTGATTCCTGAAAGCTTTTCTGAGAAAGCAAAATTCAACAACAATACAACAAACGACTGGTACAATTTCATAGGTGTTTCTTTGGTTTACACCTTCGGACGCCCTGCTTGTTACCCAACTCCCTTGAACTGATGGATCCATTGCAAAAAATAGACAAGAAAAAAATCCCCGAACACGTAGCTATCATCATGGACGGAAACGGAAGATGGGCGAAACAACAAGGGATGAATCGGGTTTTTGGCCATAAAAATGCACTTACTTCTGTCAGAGAATCTGTAGAAGCTGCCTCAGAAATTGGAACAAAAGCCATCACGCTCTATGCTTTTTCTACCGAAAACTGGAACCGTCCAAAACTCGAAGTTGATGCCCTGATGAACTTACTCATCTCCTCTCTCAAAAAGGAGCTGCCTGGATTTCAAAAAAACAACATTCAAATCAGAGGAATTGGAAACCTGAAAAAACTTCCAAAAAAAGCGCAAAAAGTGCTCCAAGAAGTGATCGATGCTACCAAAAAGAACACAAAAGTGATTTTGACTTTCGCATTGAGTTATGGCGCACGTGAAGAAATTGTCAATGCTGTCCAAAATATTTCTAAAAAAGTTGTTAATAAAGAGCTTTCCTGGGAAGAAATTGATGAAAATATTATTAATAATCATTTATATACGTTTTCTTTGCCCGAAGTTGATTTATTGATTCGGACGAGCGGTGAAGAACGTATTAGTAATTTTTTGCTTTGGCAAATAGCCTACGCAGAATTGCATTTCACCCATGTCCTTTGGCCAGATTTTAGAAAAAAGGATTTTTATGACGCCATCCTTTCTTATCAAAATCGAGAACGTCGCTTTGGAAAAACAAGCGAGCAAATGAAAAAATTAAAATGACAAAATTCAAAATAAGCGCCCTTTTTTTGGTGCTCTTTTCTTCAACAATTCTTTTTGCTCAAGAGAATGGAAGCGACAAGATCCTCTACGAAGAAAATAAGAAATATGAACTGGGAGGAATTACGGTCGTTGGCGTAGAACAATTTAGCGAACAATCTGTAAAACTGTATGCAGGATTGAAAACGGGGCAGCAATTAAAAATCCCAGGAGACAAACTTTCCAGCGCCATAAAGAAACTTTACAGCACCAAGCGTTTTAGTAAGGTGGATGTCTACATTTCCAAATTAGATGGAGAAATCATTTATCTCGAATTCAACGTAACAGAATTGCCTCAACTCAATGAAATTTCAATTTCTGGAGTGCGCAAATCAAAAGCGAAAACATTGCTTTCAGAAGCAGAGCTAAAATCGGGCGAAATGCTTACCGAAAATCTTTTGGTGACTACTAAAAATTATTTCACAAAAAAATACACAGACAAAGGCTACTTAAAAACCAAGGTTTCACTTGATACAAAAAAAGACACCTCCCAAACAAACGCAGTCAATATGCGTGTTTACATCGACAAAGGAGCTAAAATAAAAATAAAGAACATCCGATTTCATGGAAATCAAAAAGTATCGAGCAAAAAACTTCGCAGTTATCTCAAAAATACCAAACAAAAATTTTGGGGCCGTTTTTGGAAAAACTCCAAATACATTGAAGAGGAGTACAAAGAGGATCTTGACAACTTAATTGACAAGTACGGTGAACAAGGCTTTAGAGATGCACGCATTATTTCAGATACAATTACCTGGAACGATGATAACAAAACCATCGATCTTGACATTACTTTAGAAGAAGGGAAACGCTATTATTTTGGCGATATCAAATTCTTAGGAAATGTAAATTACAGTACCGATCAGTTGCAACGCTTTTTAAAAATTCAAAAAGGAAATGTCTACAATTCCAAAATCTTAAACGACCGCGTTTCAGGTGATGGATCGCCGGATTCAGATGACATTACTTCTTTGTATCAAAACAGCGGCTATTTGTTTTCACAAGTAAGCGCTGTTGAAACAAAAGTAGACAACGATTCCATTACTGTTGAAATCCGTATTCTAGAAGACGATCCGGCCACCATTAAAAAAGTTTCGGTAAGCGGAAATGAGGTCACAAACGACCACGTAGTGTATCGCGAATTAAGAACCCGTCCAGGTCAATTGTACAGCAAAGAAAACATCATTCGTTCCATTCGTGAAATTTCACAATTGGGCTATTTTGACCCGGAAAACGTAACGCCTGACTTGACTCCCAATTACACGGACAAAACGGTAGACATTGAATATTCTGTGGTAAAGAAAGGATCTAGTCAAATTGAATTGCAAGGAGGTTATGGTGGCGGCGCCTTTATTGGTACATTGGGCTTGTCTTTCAACAATTTTTCTATTCGTAATTTATTGAAAAAAGAAGAATACAAACCGCTTCCCATGGGAGATGGCCAATCCTTGTCTTTGCGCTTGCAATCAAGTCGGTATTTTAGCACTTACAGTTTCTCTCTTACAGAGCCTTGGTTAGGAGGTAAGAAGCCGAAATCACTATCTATCTCGATATACAATTCAAGACAATACCAAGTCAACTATCAAAGTTTTACAGTAGACAAAAGCAAACGCTTGAACATTTTAGGGGCCACGATAGGATTGGGACAAAGACTCCAATGGCCAGACGATTATTTTACATTGAACCAAGCTATTACCTACCGCCAATACAAAACCAATGATTATTTATTAGGGGGTGCTCTGGCTTTTGAAAATGGTACTGGAACTTCGAACAATCTATCTTACAGCATCTCCTTAGGTAGAAATTCATCCGGGCCAAGTAGGATTTTCCCAACAATGGGATCTGAATTTAGTTTTGGTGCCAAATTCACACTTCCACATTCTTTACTAACGGGTAAAGACTATAGCAACATTGAGGACTTGGATGAATTTAAAACAGCCCCAGACACGAATGGAAATGGCGTATTAGACGACGGAGACCTTGGTGTTGATTCTGAAGGAAATGACATTCGTGTGAGCAATACCGGAAAGATAAACCAAGAAAAATTCGAATGGCTGGAATACTACAAACTTACATACAAAGCCAAATGGTACACTTCATTGATCGGCAAACTCGTGTTGATGACCAACACTGAATTGGGGTATCTGGGAGCCTACAATTCGGATTTAAAAGACATTCCTTTTGAACGTTATTTCGTAGGAGGTGATGGGCTTCAACAAGGACAATTTGACGGGCGAGAAGTAGTAGGATTGAGAGGCTATGAAAACTCAAGTCTCTCTGGAAACATTGGAGGGAAAGTTTACAACAAATTCACTTTGGAATTGCGCTACCCTATCACACTCAAGCCGAGTGCATCCATTTATGCTCTTGGTTTCGCTGAAGCAGGAAATTCTTATGAAGATTTCGAGGCATTCAACCCGTTCGATGTGAAAAAATCTGCAGGGATTGGTATCCGAATCTTTATGCCTGCATTTGGACTCCTTGGTATTGATTTTGCACATGGTTTTGATGCCACACCTTTTAGCACCGAAAAATCTGGTTGGCAAACGCATTTTATTATTGGACAACAATTCTAAATTATTATATTTGTTTCCAATCGCTACAGGTGTTTTTTTTAATAAAAACGAGATGAAGAAAATAGTATACATCCTAACATTATTGACTGCTGGTTTCCTGTGTGCTCAAAAACCACAGACAATCGCTTATATAGATATGGAGTATATTTTAGAAAGCATCCCTGCTTATAAAAAAGCACAAAAAAAATTAGACAACAAAGTCGCAACCTGGAGAAAAGAAATTGACGAAGAAACCTCGCTTATTGAAGAAATGAAAGCAGCGCTACGTAATGAAAAAATACTGCTTACGGAAGACATTATATCGGAACGAAACGAAAACATCCAACTAAAAGAAATAGCGCTTCATAAAAAGAAGGCTACCTATTTCGGAGAAGAAGGCAGCTTGTTTCTTTTGAGGCAACAGTTGGTAAAACCGATACAAAATGATGTGTACAATGCCATACAGCGCATCGTAAAAAGAAAAAAATACGATTTTGTCGTTGACCGTTCGAGCGATCTTGTTTTATTGCATGCGAATCCAAAGTACGACATCAGTAAAATCGTGATTGCTTACATTACAAAATCTATCAAAGAGCAAGAGATAGAGGAACGCAAAGAGAAAAAAAGCAAGACCAAAGAGGCACTGCAAAAAAGAATTGAAGACCAACGAAGACGAAGTAAAGAAAACGAAAAAAAGATTATTCGCAGATAAACAATAATAACATAGAAACATTAACTTAAAAAGAACAACATGAAACAATTAAAAACTTTCCTAATAGCTGCTATTTTAACTCTAGGAGTTCAAAGCTTTGCACAAGCACAAACAGTGGCGCACATCGATTTTGAAGAATTGGTAGCAAGCATGCCTGAAACGGTAAAAATGCAATCTGATTTAGAAAAATTAGGAAAAACATACGGTGAAGAAATCACTACTGCCCAAAAAAACTTGAAAGCAAAAATTGACAAATACACAGCTGAAGAAGTTTCGCAAACACAAGCTCAAAATGAAGCTCGAATCAAAGAGGTTCAAACAGATCAGGCAAAAATTCAGCAATTGCAACAAGTAGCACAGCAAGAAATTCAGCAAAAGAGAAATGCTGCTTTGGAACCTATCATCGAAAAGGCACAGAACGCCATTGACGAGGTTGCGAAAACAAAAGGAATTTCTTACGTATTGGATGCAAAAGCATTGATCGTAAAAAAAGGAGAAGATCTATCTACCGCTGTAAAAGCAAAATTGGGAATCACTGCAAAGTAATCTCGATACAGCAAAAAATATAAAACTCGTTATCTCCGTCAGGATAACGAGTTTTTTTTATTTTTACATTTATGACAAAGCACAGCATTGGAATTTTTGATTCCGGAATCGGAGGACTTTCTATTTGGAAAGAAATCATACAACTCCTGCCCTATCAGGACACGATATACTTAGCGGACAGCAAAAACGCTCCCTACGGTCAAAAATCAAAAAAAGAAATCATCACGCTTTGCAAAAAAAACACAGAATACTTGATCGAAAAAGGGTGTACTATCATTGTAGTTGCTTGCAACACAGCAACTACAAATGCAATTCAAGTATTACGAGACAGCTATGACATTTCATTTATAGGAATTGAACCTGCTATCAAACCTGCTGCTTTTCGGACCACAACCAAAACCGTTGGCATCTTGGCAACCAAAGGAACCTTGAATAGTAAATTGTTTGCGGAAACCTCAAAAAAATACATGGATGGGATTCATGTTGTCGAGCAAATAGGGGAAGGATTGGTTCCGTTAATCGAAGAAGGCAAGACAAGCAGTGATGAAACCATGAAACTCTTGAAAAAATACATACGCCCCATGCTCTTGCAAAACATGGATTGTCTTGTTTTGGGCTGTACTCACTATCCTTTTCTCATACCACAAATACAAAAAATTACGGGAGACTCTGTACAAATCATCGATTCTGGATTGGCTGTTGCCAAACAGACGAAAGCTGTCTTAAAACAACAAGGTTTTATCAACAATGAGGTCACTGCGCTGCATTTGATTTATAGCAACGGAAATCTCAACCCTTTGAAACCATTGGTAAACAGTATTGCAAATACCCAAATCATACCAATTGATTTCTAATCTGAAAGGCCTGAATTGCCCTGCCCTACAAAAGTATTGGTGTTTTTGCAGCACATAAAAAAAACGGAAACCTTGCGTGTTCTTTCTATAGACAAGTGCATAAAGCATTCACAGGGTTTCCGTTTTTTATGGCTCTGAAAAAGACTAACCGTTCATCGAGATCAAAAATTCTTGATTGTTTTTAGAATATTTCACCTTATCATTGATAAACTCCATGGCTTCAATTGGGTTCATATCTGCCAAATACTTGCGAAGTACCCACATGCGCTGTACGGATTTTGGATCGAGTAACAAGTCGTCTCGTCTGGTACTTGATTTTATCAAATCAATCGCCGGATAAATCCTTCTATTGGCAATATTTCTGTCCAATTGCAATTCCATGTTTCCTGTTCCTTTGAATTCTTCAAAAATCACTTCATCCATTTTGGAACCTGTTTCTGTCAAAGCAGTTGCGATGATGGATAAGGACCCTCCTTTTTCAATATTTCGAGCCGCTCCGAAGAATCGTTTTGGTTTGTGCAATGCATTTGCATCAATCCCTCCTGATAAAATTTTTCCAGATGCTGGAGCAACCGTATTGTAAGCTCTTGCAAGACGCGTTATAGAATCCAACAATATCACGACATCATGACCACATTCTACCAAACGTTTGGCTTTCTCCAAAACAATGTTTGCGACGCGTACATGCTTGTCTGCCGGCTCATCAAACGTTGAAGCAACTACTTCTCCTTTTACGCTGCGTTGCATATCGGTTACCTCTTCCGGCCTTTCATCAATCAGCAATACGATTTGATACACTTCTGGGTGGTTTTCAGCAATTGAATTTGCGATGTCTTTCAACAACATCGTTTTTCCCGTTTTTGGTTGTGCCACGATCATCCCTCTTTGTCCTTTTCCAATCGGAGCAAACAAATCCATAATTCGAGTAGACAGCGTATTTCTTCGGTCTACTAAATTGAATTTTTCTTCAGGAAACAAAGGAGTCAAATGTTCGAAGGAAACGCGGTCTCTTACGACATTTGGTTTCAATCCATTGATCCTTGACACACGTATCAAAGGAAAATATTTCTCTCCCTCTTTAGGAGGTCTTACATTTCCTAGAACGGTATCTCCTGTTTTCAATCCAAATAACTTGATTTGCGACTGTGAAACATAAATATCATCGGGTGAGGACAAATAGTTGTAATCTGATGACCTTAAAAACCCATAACCATCGGGCATCATTTCTAAAACCCCTTCGCTCTCAATAATGCCATCAAACTCATAATCAGGATCGCGGTACTTATTGTTACTACGGTTGTGATTTTTATCCTTTGAATGATTCTTCTGAGCGTTGTTTTTATGGCTCGGATGATTTGGATTGTTGGTATTCGCTCTTTGGTTGTGTTGTTGGTTTCGATTTTGCGGTTTTTGTTGCGCATCGTTTTTAACCGTTTTCTCTTCTTTATGCTGTCCTTTCGAAGGTTGGTTTTCCTTCTGATTTTTTTTGACAGTATCGGTCTTTTTTGCTTCTGCAACAACGCCATCAGACGGGTTCTGTACCGCCTTTTCTTTTGGGGTACTTACCCTTTTCCTTTTCGACTTGGGCTCTTCCGATTTCCGGGTAGCTTCGTCTGCTTTTTGTTGTTCTGCATAGGTGGCAGCTTGCGCATCCAAAATTTGATAAACAAGTTCTAATTTTTTAAGCTGGCTTGTTTTTTTGAGGCCAATTTCTTTGGCAATCGCTTGTAACTCAACAAGTGTTTTTTCTTTGAGTTGTGAAATTTCAAACATCAGTTGTATAATTAAATTGTATTTCTACTTTGTATTGAGAAATGATAAGAATGGATTGTATGAATTGTTGAATGTTTTCTGACGAGAAAACATGTGTTGTAGTATTGATAATGACAAATATATGCTTTATTTTTTAAAACTATTCATTTTGTTTCTGAAAATAAAAACATACTTTTGTCCTGCTTATAGCATCCTATAAATTTGCAAATGTTACAACGAATTCAAACCCTTTATCTTATTGCTGCTGCACTGCTTTCAGGTGCACTGGTGTTTCTTTGTAGTTTTTGGACTCTTGATGAGACAAGAACAATTGGAATTCTAGAGACTTTGGTGGACGATCGTTTTCTAATAAAATCAATAGCAATTTCTTTCGGTGCTTCTTGTTTGCTTTCTGTAATTTCAGTATTTCTGTTTAACAATAGAGAGCGACAATTTGTTTTGGGAAGAGTAAATATTATTGTCAACTTCTATTTATTAGGCGTATTGCTAATTCAATCTCTAAATTTATCTGGAGAGATGCAAATCTCTGAGAAAGGTATTGGGATTTTCTTACCTATTTGTGTCATTGTGTTGCTTGTCATGGCAAACAAAGCCATCAAAAAGGATGAAGATCTTGTAAAATCTGTAGATCGATTGCGATAAACCTAACATCTTAGTTTATTTATGCGAATTAAATCCGGAAGAGTTTCTCTTTCGGATTTTTTTTTGAGCACCTGCGTACACATTTTATTTATACCCCTCGAAGATGGGGCAAAAACAAGTTGTTTTCGATTGCAACCGTGAAGAAATCTTGACATGGCATAGGTCTGTTACAAAAATGAAAAACGCCAAGACGTTTGTTGGAAACGTTACGTGCGAATGCAATAGCATATTTCAAACAGATACGACACCCTTGAAAACAAAAAAAAGCGATTGAATCAATCGCTTTTTTTTAATTTCTTAGACTCTTGCACTAATACATCAATGCTCTTTGATCCTCCACAGTTGCTGCTTCTTCAAGCGCTTTGTATATCTGAGCATCCACGGCGTTCTGATTCGCGTTTGACAAACTATTTTTAACACCTTCATAACTTGCTAGAACTGCTGGTTCTTCTTTCGAATCTACCACAAAGGCGAACACACCTTTTTTGCCTACTATGCCTCTTTGAAGCGTACCCGTTGGCGCTACATACATCGCACCTACTACACCTGGCTCTGTTCCCACACCTGAAATGGTTGGAGCTCCTAGGGTTGTATTAGAAAACGATTGCACATTTACATCGTTTGCTTTTGCAATAGATGCCAAGTCATCTCCTGCCATTTTTTTCAACAAAAGAGCAGCCTTCTTTTCGTTCAGTAAAATTGATTTCACTTTGTTGGACGCTTTTACCGTTGACATCAAACCTTCCTCAGTTTTGTTTGTCAGGACAACGACTGCATAACCTTTCTCTAAATCAAATCGTTTCACATCGTTCACACTTCTATCTGCATCAAATGCCCAACGAACAATGCTTCTGTTTTTTCCTAGACCGGCAATGTTTTCATCTAACTCAGACAAACCAAACAAAGGGCGTACATTGTAGTTGTTTTCCTTTTTCAATTCGGCCAAGCTTTGACCTGAGGACAAGTTGTAAGACAAGGTTTCTGCATTCTCAAAGATCTCGTTCTCAGTGGCCTCAGAAGCGTCAATTTTCCTTGCGATTGTCGTCAATTGAACTGCTTTTTGGATGTTCTTTTGATTGTCAATTTTAACCACGTGGTATCCAAAAATTGTTTTCACAACGCCAATCGATCCTCTTTTGTTTAGAAATGCGTAATCTCTGAATTCAGGTACCATTCGTGTGTATGTAAACCAGTCCAATTTTCCTCCTTTACTGGCATTGGACTTATCTGAAGAGAAATTTTTCGCCAAAGATGAAAATTTAGAACGTCTTTTCTTTACCACATTCAAAATGCTATCTGCCAATTTTTTTGCTTCCTCTTCTGTTCGGGTCACAGAAGCATCCGCAGCTCTTGATCCCGTATAAGCAATCAAAATATGACTGGCTTTTACAGAATCTGGCATTTTGATGATGTCTTCAATCTTCGAAATCCTCAAGTGGTTTTGAAATTTATAAGGACCCACTACTGCTCCTTTTTTTGAAGAAAAAATAGCATCTGCAACCGACGTTGGCAAATTATTTTTGTGAGCATATTTCGAATCTACTGGAATGTCTGTTCCATTTTCAGAAGCGTATTGTACACTGTTCTCAGCAGCCTTGAAAGACTCTATTTCGAATTTCAATTCGTTTTTCAATTCTTCTTCGTCTTCTGGAGATGCAACAATGTCGAACTTCACAAATTTGATATCTCTGCTTTCATTTACTTTGAATTCACTCGCATGTGCATTTACATAGGATTCGATCTCTGATGATGCTACATTGATTTCTTTGGAATCCAAGGTCTCGAATGGCAAATAAACCAACGACCCATTTATTTTCGTTTGGCTCTCTTTGTAATTTCTTTCTCCTTCTTTGTAAGAGGCTCCAACACCCAATTTCACCAATTGACTGTAAGCTTGTTTTTCCAAACTTGTCTTGATGTTTTTTTCATTCGCCAACCAATTCGCCCAAGCACCGTTGGACGCTTCTTTTGAGCTTTCTTTCAGGTTGGAGAGGTATTCTTTGAACTTGTCTTCGTCAAACGAACCTATTTCATTTTTAAAAATGGCTGCATTTTGAATATTTGGATTGTTTACAATAGCATCCCAAACATCTTTTTCACCCACTACAATTCCAGCTTTTGACAACTGATCTTTGTATATCCGCTCACTCAATATGTCATTCCAAACAGCATTTACGGCCTGCATTTCAGAGCTCCCAGATCCTGCATTGGATTTGTAAGCTTCTACCCTCGCGGCAAAGTCTGTTCTGCTTATGGATTCACCATTTACTTCTCCTAAGGCATTCACTTTACTCGAATTGAAGAAATCTAAAATATCTTTGGGACTCGCAACAAAAGCAAATAGCGCCAAACCAATGATTACAATTAAAAACATTGAACGCTCTCTAATTTCCGATAATATTGCCATTTTTTGTGTATTATTTTAATTGATAGTGTGCGAAAATACAATTT
>Ga0209136_1000742_pt1 | contig 23149 bp, 19 predicted proteins | sample SaaInl0LU_22_DNA_FD_184640 | JGI IMG/M metagenome (GOLD analysis project Ga0209136, IMG submission 184640) | Marine microbial communities from expanding oxygen minimum zones in the Saanich Inlet - ESP_90LU_22_DNA (SPAdes) (version 2) | ecosystem: Environmental > Aquatic > Marine > Intertidal... | reverse complement strand
CGCCAACAACATTTGTCCCATATTCAATCATTTGGCTCGCATGAAAAGTTCCTTCTTTCCCTGTAAAACCTTGGACAATAATTTTTGAATCTTTATTTACTAATACACTCATAATGATCGTTGTTAACTTTTATTTATTGATACCCGCAAAAGTATTGATTATTTGATGAATTATTCAAATCTTCTTTGAAAATTACCACATTTGACTAAAAAAAAAGAGTTGTTTTTTCTTCCCTAATTTCTATTCCACACCTTCATTCAGGTTTTTTAAAAAAAAGGGATCTTAAGTCCTAGGAAAAACTTTGATTGATCATGGAAGAAAGTCTCCGTTTGTAATCGTCTTCCAGCCATTGCACATAATTTTTAGTGCTTTTGATGATACAATACGAGTATTTTTTGATTCTGTCGGCGATGTCATCGTTTAAAAGCCTCGACAAAATTCTTGCATCAAAAACATCCTCACTATTCTCAAAACACAACTTGCAATGTTGCTCTATAGATTTATCCAACACAATTTTTGATTTCAACCCGTGCTTGATCGCCTTGTCATATTCCGCTTTCACATCAAAAGAAAAATCTGTTGAATTTGGGAATTCTGCAAGCACTTCAGGAGGTAATTGGTATGAAAATTGGCGTTCTATTTCATCGTCAGAAATCAGATTGTCTAAATAGTACATTGGAGAATTAAAAATTCGTTGCCAATTCAAAGGAGTTCCCCAAAGACCAAAACGAGCTGCATTGTTTCCAAGATCTAAAACAGTAAAATCTTTTTTATCACCAAGAACTCTGGAGCCTCTTCCAATCATCTGGTAATACAACGTGATGGATTTGGTTGCTCGATTTAGTATGATCGTTTCAACTGAAGGTTCGTCAAATCCTGTTGTTAAAATCCCTACCGACGTCAATATAGCATCCGGAGTTTCTTTGAACCATTGCAAAATATCAGCCCTGTCTTGTTTGGAATTGGTATTGTCTAAATGACGTACCGCATACCCCTCGGCTTTGAAGGTTTCATACACATGCAAAGAGGTATTGATACCATTGTTGAAAATCAATGTTTTTTTACCTTTTGATTTTTGTTCATAAGCGTACAACAATTTTTCTTGCATCAAATTATTTGAATACAATTCTTCTGAAGATTTCACAGTATAATCCCCATTGATACCTACCTTTAACGTTCCTAAAGCCACATCGTAAGTATAAGTATTTGCTTTCGCTAAAAACCCCTTTTCCACTAATGACAGCACGGGTTCACCCACTAATAATTCGTTGTAAATTTCATTCATTGGGAGCTTCATGTTTGAACTCAAAGGTGTCGCAGTCACTCCTAATATGAAACAATTGTCAAAATATTTGAAAAGTTTTCGAAATGAGTTGTAATGTGCCTCATCAATAATTACCATTCCTATCTGATCGAGCTCTAACTTATCATCATTCAATCGATTTTTCAGGGTTTCAACCATGGCGACAAAACACATGTATTGATCCTGATCGTCCAACTCTTTGACATTGCTGTTGATGATTTTATTGTTGACATTGAACTCGGACAACATTTTGGAAGTCTGGTTGCACAATTCAATGCGGTGCGTAAGTATCAAAACTTTTTTGTTTGTTTTGGCAATATAGCTTCTTGCTATCTCCGAAAAAATAACGGTTTTTCCTCCTCCTGTTGGAAGTTGATAAACCAGATTGTAATTTTCAGGCTTGCTTTCTAATCGCTCAAAAACCTGCTCTAAAGCTTCTTTTTGATAACCATAGAGTTCCTTTTTGTTGGATTTATTTTTTGAAGTAAGCGTAGTATTTGTCAAGTTTTATTTTTTTGAAACCTTGCAAAATTACGCACTTTATTAGGTTCTACGAAATAGATTTCAGCTTTATTTTTATTTTTCTATGTTTTCCTTTTTTTGAAGGTTTCAATTCCCTTTCATTTGCTAGCAAACATTTTTACATTCGATTCGGAGATTTCATTGTCACCTAAAATTAAAAGGCGTTCAATGACATTGCGCAATTCACGCACATTTCCAGACCAATCATAATTTTCAAGTAATTCAAGAGCCTTTGTTGAAAATTTCTTTTCGAGACTTCCTTGTTCTTGGGCAATTAAATTTGAAAAATGAGTGATCAACAATGGGATGTCCTCCCTCCGTTCGCTCAAGGAAGGGACTCTAATCAATATAACTGCCAAACGATGGTACAAATCTTCTCTAAATTTACCTTCGTTTATTTCTTTCTTGAGATCTTTATTCGTGGCTGCGATAACACGAACATTCACCTTTATGTCTGCATCACTACCTACGCGGCTGATTTTATTTTCTTGCAACGCACGTAAAACTTTTGCTTGCGCAGAGAGACTCATGTCACCAATCTCGTCTAGAAAAATTGTACCGCCATTGGCAGCTTCAAATTTCCCAGCTCTTTCTTTGTTTGCTCCAGTAAAAGCACCTTTTACATGTCCAAACAATTCACTCTCAATCAATTCAGAGGGAATCGCAGCACAATTTACCTCTATCATAGCAGCTTTTGATCGAACACTTTTATCATGCAACCAGTGTGCAACCAATTCTTTGCCTGTACCATTAGCGCCTGTAATCAGGACCCGTGCGTCTGTTGGCGCAACCTTTTCAATCATTTCTTTGATTTTAGTAATGGCCTCGCTATTTCCGATCATATCGTAACCTTTTCGAATTTTTTTCTTCAAACGACTGTTCTCTGAAGTCAATAGTTTTCTCTCCAAAGCATTTCGAACACTGGTCAATAAGCGATTCAAATCTGGCGGTTTCGAAATATAATCAAAAGCCCCCAATCGCATGGTTTCAACAGCGGTATCCAAATCGCCATGCCCCGAAATCATAATCACAGGAATTTCCGGCTGGGTCTTTTTAATTTTTTCCAAAACTTCCACACCGTCCATTTTTGGCATTTTGATATCGCACAAAATCAAATCATAAGAAAACTTAGATGCCATCTCCATCCCATTAATACCGTCTGGTGCCTCAAAAACCTCATGACTTTTGAATTCTTCAGTGATAATTTTCACAAGCACCCTTCGAATAGCTGCTTCGTCTTCAATGATTAATATTTTACTCATATTTTTTAAAACTTAATAATTTTTTTAGGCAATCTCAAATTGGGTGATGCAGCGTCAGGCTCTGATCAAAAAGTATCAAATATATAATTTTTATCCCTTTTGAGGTTTTCTAACAATTATATTTTGAAAGTAGGTTTTTATTTTCTACTTTTACTGTGCATGCATAATAAATTACCCCTTTATGAATTACAAAGACGAATCAATAGATCATCATTTGAGAGCAACATGGCAAGCCGTAGCAAAGATGTACAATGAAGAGGCCCATAAGTTTGAAAGTACCATGGCAACGGGTTTTGCATTACTCAACATAGATCAGTTGAATGGAACTCCATCTACGGCGTTAGGGCCTCAAATGGGAATGGAAGCCACAAGTCTCTCTAGAATCTTAAAATCGCTGGAAGAGAAAAATTTAATTTTCAGAGAAAAAAACCCCGACGATGGAAGAAGTGTATTGATTAAATTGACAGATTTTGGCAGAGAAAAAAGAGAAATCTCAAAAAACATTGTGATTCAATTTAACAAAAAGATCAAAGAACAAATTACAGACGAACAGCTGCGTAATTTTTTTGAAGTTACTAAAAAAATAAATCAGCTCATCTCTGAGAAATTAATTTACACTTCAAAATAACAAGGTTTACTTACTGAAATGAAAAAACACATCAAAAAAATAGCCGTCATAGGATCAGGTATCATGGGCTCGGGCATCGCATGTCACTTCGCAAATATTGGTGTCGAAGTTTTATTACTTGACATTGTTCCGACCAAGTTAACGGAAAAGGAAGAATCGTTGCATTTGACAATTGCAGACCGCGCAGTCCGCAATAGAATTGTTGACAATTGTTTGAATACAGCTTTGAAATCAAAGCCCTCTCCTATTTACAAGCAAGAATTTGCCTCCAGAATTCAAACAGGAAACTTAGAGGACGACATTCATAAAATTAAGGACGTCGATTGGATAATGGAGGTCGTTGTTGAGAAATTAGAAGTAAAAAAGCAAGTTTTTGAATTGGTTGAGAAGTTTCGATCACCAGGAACTCTGATCACATCGAATACCTCTGGTATTCCGATAAAATATATGAACGAGGGTCGCAGTAAGGATTTTCAAGAAAATTTCGCTGTCACACATTTTTTCAATCCACCTCGCTATTTAAAACTTTTCGAAATTGTTCCGGGTCCTTCCTGTAAAAAAGAGATCGTGGATTTTCTACTTATTTATGGTGAGAAATTTTTGGGAAAAACTTCCGTTTTGGCAAAAGATACTCCTGCTTTTATAGGAAACAGAATTGGAATTTTTGGGATCATGAGTCTTTTTCATGTGGTCAAAGAATTGGGGCTATCCATTGAAGAGGTGGACAAATTGACAGGGCCTGTTATTGGTCGTCCAAAATCAGCGACTTTTAGAACCGTTGATGTAGTTGGATTGGACACCTTAGTACATGTTGCAAATGGACTTCGTGAAAATTGTCCGAATGACGAAGCACATGATTTGTTTGAACTGCCAGATTTTGTAAATGTCTTAATGAAAAACAATTGGTTGGGTAGCAAGACCCAACAAGGTTTTTACAAAAAAGGCAAAAATGCAAGTGGTAAAAAAGAAATCCTGGCATTGGATTTGGAAACCTATGAGTACAAAACTGCGAAAAAATCGAAGTTCAAAACATTAGCGACCACCAAAAACATTTCGAACGTTTTGGATAGATTTCCGATTTTGATAAACGGAAAAGACAAAGCGGGCGAATTTTACCGCAAAACTTTCGCCTATTTACTGGCCTACAGTGCCAATAGGATTCCTGAAATATCGGACGAATTGTACAGAATCGATGATGCTATGAAAGCAGGATTTGGATGGGAACATGGTCCCTTTCAAATTTGGGATGCTATTGGTGTCGAAAAGGGAATGGAATTGATTGCACAAGAAGGATTAAAAGTAAATTCTTGGGTGCAAGAAATGATTGCCAACGGCACAAGCTCTTTCTATGAAATCAAAGACGGTACGACTTTTTATTACGATTCTATCTTGAAAAAAGTTGCAAAAATTCCAGGACAAGACAGCTTTATCATTTTAAACAATATTCGTGAAACCAAAACGATCTGGAGCAATCAAGATGCCGCCATTCAAGATTTGGGAGATGGAATTCTCAATGTAGAGTTTCGTTCCAAAATGAATACCATTGGCGGTGGTGTTTTGCAAGCAATAAACAAAGGAATTGATTTGGCAGAACAGAAATACGAAGCTGTGGTATTAGGGAATCAAGCTGCTAATTTTTCAGTAGGTGCCAATTTGGCAATGGCCTTTTTACTCGCCATTGAGCAAGAATACGATGAGTTGAACATGGCAACAAAATTGTTTCAAGACACTGTGATGAGACTGCGCTATTCTGCTGTTCCTACTCTTTTGACTCCTCGTGGTATGACTTTCGGTGGCGCTTGTGAAATGAGTATGCACGTTGACAAAGTTGTTGCCTCGGCAGAGACCTACACGGGGTTGGTCGAATTTGGCGTTGGCATAATTCCTGCTGGTGCGGGAACGAAAGAAATGACTTTAAGAGCTTCTGAATCTTTTCTAAAAGACGATGTAAAACTCAATAGATTGCGAGATAGCTTTGTGAACATTGCGATGGCAAAAGTAGCAACTTCTGCATACGAAGCATTCGATATGGGGTATTACAAAGTTGGAAAAGATTTGGTTGTTGTAAACTCAGAGAGACAAATAGCAACCGCAAAAAAACACGCATTACAAATGTTGGATGATGGCTACACACAACCCACTCCGAAGAAAATCAAAGTTTTAGGACAGCAAGTATTAGGAATGTTTCGTGTGGGGACTGACAGTTTGCAAAAAGGACAATACGCATCAGATCATGATAAAAAAATAGCCAACAAACTTGGGTATATCATGGCTGGTGGAGACTTGTCTGAACCTACTTATGTATCCGAACAGTATTTATTAGACTTGGAACGCGAAGCAATCTTGTCTCTTCTCGGAGAAAGAAAAACTTTAGAAAGAATTCAACATACTTTAAAAACAGGAAAACCCTTAAGAAATTAATTGTTGCCCTAGGACAAACGGAATATAAAATAAGATAAAAATGAATACAGCATATATTATACAAGGATATCGAACAGCAGTAGGAAAAGCACCCAAAGGACTCTTTCGCTTCAAGCGACCGGATGAATTGGCTGCGGAAACTATCGAGCATCTGTTGAAAAACATTCCTCAATTAGACAAAACAAGAGTCGATGATGTCATTGTTGGAAATGCCATGCCGGAAGCCGAACAGGGTTTGAATATAGGACGTTTGATTTCGTTGATGGGATTGAAAATAGATACCGTGGCTGGAATGACCGTCAATAGGTATTGCGCCTCTGGGTTAGAAACAATTAGCATCGCAGCGGCTAAAATCCAATCAGGCATGGCAGATTGTATCATTGCAGGAGGTGTAGAAAGCATGAGTTATATTCCTATGGGAGGCTACCGTCCTGTTCCGAACTACAAAGCAGCGGCCAATGGACATGAAGACTATTATTGGGGTATGGGACTGACAGCGGAAGCGGTAGCGAATGAGTTCAAAGTTTCGAGAGAAGATCAGGATTTGTTTGCATACCATTCACACCAAAAAGCCATCGATGCCCAAAACAATAATATTTTTGATGAAGAAATTGTTCCAATCCATGTGGAGGAAATATTTGTAGATCCGAATGGAAAAAAACAAAGCAAAAATTATGTTGTTTCCAAAGACGAAGGTCCGAGAAGAGGTACTTCTGTCGAAGCTTTATCAAAACTAAGACCCGTTTTCGCAAATGAAGGAAGCGTTACAGCAGGAAACTCGTCACAAATGAGTGATGGTGCTGCCTTTGTATTGGTAATGAGTGAAAAAATGGTCAAAGAATTGAACCTAGAGCCCATTGCACGAATGGTTTCTTTCGCGGTCGCAGGTGTGCCTCCTAAAATCATGGGTATTGGACCCGTTAAAGCGATCCCAAAAGCATTGAAAAATGCGGGTATGTCTTTGAAAGACATCGATCTCATAGAACTGAACGAAGCTTTTGCCTCTCAATCACTTGCAGTACAGCGAGAATTAAACATCAATCCAAACATTCTAAATGTAAACGGTGGTGCCATATCTTTAGGACACCCTCTTGGGTGCACTGGCGCCAAGTTATCTGTACAGCTGATCAACGAAATGCGCAGAAGAAAAAGTAAGTATGGACTTGTTACGATGTGTGTGGGAACAGGACAAGGCGCTGCAGGAGTTTATGAATTTTTGAAATAGAACTTTTACAGAGTTTGCAACTAATAAAGTATTTAAATTTTAAATAAAAACATCATGGAAACTATAAAAGGAGGAGAATTTTTAATCAAAGAAACTCAGTCTGAAAATATTTTTATTACCGAAGATTTTTCTGAAGAGCAACAAATGATGCGCGATTCAATAAAAGAGTTTATCGATAAGGAAGTTTGGCCATACAAGGAGCGTTTCGAAAAAAGCGACTATGCATTTACCGAAGAAATCATGGTAAAAGCAGGAGAAATGGGTTTGCTCGGAATCTCTGTTCCTGAAGAATACGGAGGTATGGGAATGGGATTTGTTTCAACCATGTTGGTATGTGACTATATTTCAGGCGCTACCGGATCTTTGGCAACGGCATATGGTGCGCACACAGGAATTGGGACCATGCCGATTGTTTTGTACGGAACGGAAGAGCAAAAACAAAAATACATTCCCAAATTGGTTTCAGGAGAATGGTTTGGTTCCTATTGTTTGACGGAACCTGGTGCAGGTAGTGATGCAAATTCAGGGAAGACCAAAGCAACCCTTACGGAAGATGGAAAGCATTATTTGATCAATGGGCAGAAAATGTGGATCTCAAATGCGGGGTTTTGCAATTTGATGATTGTTTTTGCTCGTATCGAAAACGACAAAAACATCACGGCATTTATTGTGGAATACGATGCGGATGCACCCAACGGCATTACCATGGGCGAAGAAGAGCAAAAACTGGGGATAAAGGCCTCCTCTACTCGACAAGTATTTTACAACGACACAAAAGTACCTGTAGAAAACATGTTGTCAGAAAGAGGAAAAGGATTTAAAATAGCCATGAACTCTTTGAATGTAGGAAGAATCAAATTGGCAGCAGCCTGCTTGGATGCTTGTCGAAGGTTCACGACAGCCAGCATTGCATACGCCAACGAAAGACATCAATTCAAACGCGCTATTGCTTCTTTTGGTGCCATACAATACAAACTGGCGGAGATGGCAACAAAGACCTTCGTCACGGAGAGTGGAAGTTACCGTGCTGCAAAAGACATTCAGAATAAAATTGACGAATTGATTGCTTCCGGAAAACCACATCAAGAAGCAGAATTGAAAGGTGTTGAAGAATATGCAATTGAATGTGCTATTTTAAAAGTATATGCCTCTGAAACGGCCCAATTTGTAACCGATGAAGGCATTCAGATTTTTGGTGGCATGGGGTTCTCCAAAGATACTCCTATGGAATCTGCTTGGAGAGATGCACGGATCGGTAGAATATATGAAGGCACAAATGAAATCAACCGATTGCTTTCCGTAGGCATGTTGCTTAAAAAAGCTTTCAAAGGAGAGCTCGATTTGATGACACCCGCCATGGCAGTAGCCAATGATTTGATGAGCATACCTTCCTTTGAGGTGCCCGAAAATACACATGTATTTTCTCAAGAAAAAGAGATTATTGGTAACTTGAAGAAAACATTTTTAATGATCGCAGGAAAGGCCGTTGAAAATTATGGGATGGAATTGGAAGAACAACAACAATTGATTTTGTCTGCTGCAGAAATTTTGATTGAGATTTATATGGCGGAGTCTACCTTATTGAAAACAGAGAAATTGATTCAACAGACTTCTATTGAGGCATGTGAAAGTCAAATTGCCATGACAAAATTGAATTTATTTCATGCTACTGAGAAAACCAATAACAAAGGAAAAGAAGCTATTGTTTCGTTCGCTGAGGGAGACGAACAGCGCATGTTACTCATGGGATTGAAAAGATTCACAAAATACAACAACCCTCCCAATGTCATTGCGCTTCGAAAACAAATTGCGTTGAAATTAATCGATAAAAATGCCTATTGCTTTTAAAAACAAGCATTTCTAAAGAGTCCCCATAAATTTATATCTCGGATTTATGGGGCTTTTAGTATCTTTGCGTTAGAAATCTATTTTATGAAATTACTATTACTGACCATTGTACTACTTGCCATCGCTTTTGCGGGTATTGCAATTAAAATTTGGGCGAAGAAAGGCGGAGAATTTGCGGGTACTTGTGCCAGTCAAAATTCAAATTTCAATAAAGACGGTGAGCCCTGTGGCTTTTGTGGAAAAATGCCTGAAGATTGCGAAAATAAATAGATTTCAATTCATTTGGAATACTAAAAGGCATCCGATGGTGCAACATTAATTTTTCCGAACAAATATTGTTTCTCTAAATACCATTTAATGTCTGATCAATGTTCAAAACTGGTTATCGAAGCACAAAAGGGCAAGCAGTCAGCTTACAAAGAGTTGCTCAATTTCTATTGGAATGATGTGTATACGTTTCAGCTTTCAAAAATCAATGACGAAAATTTGGCTGAAGACATTGCAATTCAAACGTTTTCAAAAGCTTTTGATAAATTAGAACTCTATAAGGCTACTTATAGTTTTAAATCCTGGTTGCTTTCCATTTCGAAGAATTTACACATCGACGAAATGCGAAAAAGGAAAACACGCACCATTTCTTTGGAGGAACAAAGAGAGCACTCTCATTCCATACAAGACGATTCTCCTTCTCCTGAGGACCAGCTCATTATCAAACAAAACTTGGCAGAATTACTCGTTTATATCAAGCTACTAAAACCTCATTATCAAAAAGTAATTCATCTTCGATACTTTCAGGAGTTGAGCTATAAAGAAATCGCAGTACACATTGAAGAACCTATAAGCAATGTAAAAGTAAAATTACTGAGAGCCAAAAAACTATTATCGGAAATCATTCGAAGTTCCTAATTTTTTTTTGATCCGAGTCTTCCTTCCCTCATTCTACATTTCATTTCGGTTTCCTCCATGGTAGAGGTGACAGACTAATTCAGATTTATTTCAGTACAAGATTCTCTACTATGGGTTTTGTAAAACCGAATCGATTTTGAAAAATTTAACAAAAATGCTACTGTACTTTTACGAGGAAATACTGTGGCATTTGAAGAAATTTGATTTGTGTATTTTTTTATCATATACATTCATTTAGCGTTTATTTTAGAAAAACGAATGCATCTGCCATTTCGTATCAATCGGTTAGTATTATTTCTCTTTTAGCAATTACTTTACGAAGATTGATCAAAGCATAGCGCATTCTTCCCAAAACAGTATTGATACTAACACCTGTTTTTTCAGCAATTTCTTTAAAGCTCAAATCATTGTAGATCCTGTGTGTTAAAACGACTTTTTGATCCTTTGGCAATTCATGAATTAAAGATTTTACCTTCGCATGAATTTGGGCACGAATCATTGTGGACTCGATGTCTAAATTTCCATCTCCAATAACATCAAAAATATCAAATGCGTCTGTTCGATTAAATCTTGGCATTCGTTTTAGTTTTCGGAAATGATCAATTACTAAATTGTGAGCAATCCGCATTACCCATGGTAAAAACTTTCCTTCTTCGTTGTATTTTCCTTGTTTCAACGTTCTGATAACTCTGACAAAAGTGTCTTGAAACAAATCTTCTGTGATGTCACGATTTTTTACTTTTGAAAAGATAAACCCGTAAATTTTTTGTTTGTGTCTGTGAATCAATGTTTCTAAACACTTTTCGTTGCCTAAAACATACTCGTTTAGCAATACACTGTCCGCTATTTTATCTGGTCGCATAAAATTATTTTAAATGGAATACAAGTTTGTATTTTCCGTTATTTTAAAAGTAATTTTATCCTATAGGCCTTGTTATTTTAAGATGTGAATGAAACAAATATGCAAAATTATTGTCTTCGTTCCTAATTAATTCTTGTTTTTTATAGAAAACAAGAATCTAAAAGTTTATTTTTACATTCTTTCAAATAAAAAATGACAAAAAACATTTCACAATACGACCCCAAGAAAAATATTCTTATCAAAGGGGCGCAATTGCACAATTTAAAAAATATCGATGTTGCGATACCGCGCAACAAACTTGTTGTTATTACAGGAGTTTCGGGTTCAGGGAAATCGAGTTTGGCTTTCGATACATTGTATGCCGAAGGGCAGCGAAGATATGTTGAAAGCTTGTCCTCCTACGCGCGTCAATTTTTGGGAAAGCTGAACAAACCAAAGGTTGATTACATCAAAGGCATCGCGCCTGCAATCGCCATTGAACAAAAAGTAAATGCTACCAATCCAAGATCAACTGTAGGAACTTCGACAGAAATTTTCGATTACTTGAAACTGCTTTTTGCCCGTATAGGTAAAACCTATTCTCCTATTTCAGGAAAACGCGTTAAAAAACATACTGTTTCGGATGTCATTCAACACCTGAAAGAACTTTCTGAAAATACCAAGCTCTTATTGCTAGCCCCGATATCTCTCGACAATAAAGATCCTTTGATGGTACTGAAATTACTGGGACAACAAGGATATGCTCGTCTGAAAATGAACGGAAAAATTGTTCGAATAGACGATGGAGTTTTAGAAAAAATTTCTGTGGACGAAATCAAATTGGCTGGAAAAGAAAACAAACTACATTTGGTAGTGGATCGTATTGTTGTTAAAAAGGAAGACGATTTTTACAACCGGCTAGCTGATTCGATAGGAACCGCTTTCTTTGAAGGAAATGGAAATTGCTATTTAGAAAACTTGACAGTGGATTCCATTTCTTTTTTTAGCAATAAATTTGAATTGGATGGCATCACATTTTTAGAGCCGAGTACTCATTTTTTTAGTTTCAACAATCCATATGGAGCTTGTCCGAACTGCGAGGGCTATGGAAATACGATTGGCATTGACGCGAATTTGGTTGTCCCAAATGCGATGTTATCCATTTATGAGGGCGCCATTGCTCCATGGAGGACAGACTCTTTTCTAAAATACAAAGAAGCCTTGATTGACCACGCCTATCAATACGATTTGCCAATCCACAAACCCTGGTTCGAGTTGACAACTGCTCAGAAAGAAATGGTTTGGAACGGAACCAAATCTTTTACAGGCCTTCATGATTTCTTTGAATATATTGAAGAAAAAAATTACAAAATTCAATTTCGTGTTTTACTTTCTCGTTACAGAGGGAAAACAATATGCAAAACATGTAATGGGAAACGCTTGCGAAAAGAGACCAATTATGTTCAAATTTCTTCCAAAACTATCTCGGATTTAGTAGCGCTTCCGATCAAAGAACTTGTTGTGTTTTTTGAGCGACTAAAATTGGATGAAAACGACCAAAACATTGCAAAACGGTTGTTGACTGAAATTGAAAATCGTTTGAAATTCTTGAACGATGTTGGGCTGGGTTATTTGACATTGAACAGAGCTTCCAACACACTTTCTGGCGGGGAAAGTCAGCGAATCAACTTGGCTACCTCCTTAGGCAGTAGCTTGGTAGGTTCTATGTATATTTTGGACGAGCCAAGTATTGGACTTCATCCCAAAGACACGCAAAGACTTATCAAAGTACTCAAGCATTTGCGAAATCTTGGCAATACTGTTATTGTAGTCGAACACGATGAAGATATCATGCGAGAAGCAGATGCGATTATTGATATCGGTCCAGAAGCCGGAACACACGGTGGGGAAATTGTTGCTGAAGGAACTTTTCAGGAAATTTTAAACTCCACCTCACTGACGGCAAAGTACTTGAATGAAGAATTTCAGATTGACATTCCAACAAAAAGGCGTTCTTCAAACAATAGCATCAAAATTTCGGGGGCAAGAGAAAATAATTTGAAAAATATCTCTGTCGAATTTCAATTGAATACGCTGACAGTCATAACGGGAGTTTCTGGGAGTGGAAAAAGTACGCTTGTAAAAAAAATAGTTTATCCTGCACTTCAAAAAAAACTGCAAGGAGGACATGGAGAAAAAATCGGAGCATTCCATGAATTGACAGGAGACTTTGGAAATTTAAAAAACGTAGAGTTTATCGATCAAAATCCGATTGGAAGATCTTCGAGATCAAACCCCGTAACCTACATCAAAGCCTACGATGATATTCGAAGTTTGTTTGCTTCAGAAAAATTATCGAAAGCTCGACATTACAAACCAAAACATTTTTCTTTCAATGTCGATGGGGGTCGCTGTGAGAAATGTAAGGGAGAGGGAGAAGTAACAATTGAGATGCAATTCATGGCAGATGTGCATTTGGAATGTGATATTTGCAAAGGAAAACGTTTCCAAAAAGAAGTTTTGGAAGTAAAGTTTCACAACAAAAGTATCGCCGATGTTCTTGATTTTACTATCGAAGAGGCTTTGTCTTTTTTCGAGATCCATCACCAAAACAAAATCGTACAAAAACTCAGCCCCCTGTCTAAAGTTGGTCTTGGCTATGTGCAGTTAGGTCAATCCTCTTCTACGCTTTCTGGAGGTGAAGCCCAACGGATAAAACTTGCATCTTTCCTAGTCAAAGGAAACACAAAGGACAAGACGTTATTTATTTTTGACGAACCGACTACAGGTTTGCACTTTCATGACATTAAGAAATTGCTCAATTCTTTCGAAGCGTTGCTCGATAAAGGACACACACTTATTGTTATAGAGCACAACATCGATTTGATAAAATGTGCGGATACCATTATTGATCTCGGACCTGATGGTGGAGAAAAGGGTGGAGAATTGATTTTTTGCGGAACTCCTGAAGAAATGATTTCTTCACAACAGTCTGCAACAGCTCAATTTTTAAAGGAGAAATTGAATGCTTAAATTGCAAATCTCAATTTTTAAATACGTCACATAAAAAAGCAGCTTCTAAAAAATTAGAAGCTGCTTTTAATGTATGTTGAAAATTTTAATAATCTCCTAAAGTTGCTGGGTTTTGCGCCAAAGCATCTTCCAATTGAGCGTCATTCGGTGCTTTCCCATGCCAAGCATGTGTGTGCATCATGAAATCTACACCGTTCCCCATTTCAGTTTCTAGCAAGATGCAAACGGGCTTACCGTTGCCTGACAATTCCTTGGCTTTCCCAAGAATGGCTTGAATTGCTTCAATACTATTTCCTTCCTTTTCTTCCAACACAATCCAGTCAAAAGATTCAAATTTGGCTTTCAAAGAACCCATTGCCAAAACGTGGTCTGTGGTACCATCGATTTGTTTACCGTTCAAATCAACAGTTGCAATCAGGTTGTCTACTTTCTTTGCTGAAGCATACATAATAGCTTCCCAATTTTGTCCTTCTTGCAATTCGCCGTCGCCATGCAAAGTGTATACGAGTTTTGCATCGCCGTTCAATTTTTTTGCTTGCGCAGCACCAATAGCGACACTCATCCCTTGCCCTAATGATCCAGAAGCCATACGGATTCCTTCCAAACCTTCGTGCGTAGTGGGATGCCCTTGCAATCGAGAATTTAACAAACGAAATGTGGACAATTCTTCTACTGAAAAATAACCACTTCGTGCCAAAACACTGTAGAATACGGGTGAGATATGTCCATTCGATAAAAAGAACAAATCTTCTTGTATTCCATCCATATCAAACTTTTCAGAATTGTAAGACATCACGTCTTGATACAAAACAGTTAAAAATTCTGTACAACCCAACGATCCTCCTGGATGACCAGAATTTACAGCGTGTACCATTCTTAAAATATCTCTTCTTACCTGCTGAGAGAAATCCTTCAATTCTTGTGTTTTTGACATTGTAATCTGTATAAATTATTGCGCAAAAATACATTTTTAAAGCGAGCTTGCAAACTTATTTTCATTCAAAATTCGGTGCTCGATTTCCTATATATATGCGTACAATTGTTCTTCTTATTTTTTTTAAAAAGGGACATCAGAGCCATCTGGTGTTCCAAAAGCATCTTCAGCCGAAGGGAAATTGTTGGAAGATATTTCTTGATTGAAGTCGTTCATTTTGGAATGAAATTCATTGCCAAATCCTTCCTCCAAATCGGAAAATCGTGCCAGGTGTCCTGTAAATTTCAGACGAATATTGTCCAAACCTCCATTCCTGTGCTTGGCAACAATAAATTCCCCTTGTCCTTCACATGGTGAATGGTCGTCGTCATCCCATTCCGTTTGGCCATAATATTCCGGACGAAAAATAAAAGAAACAATATCTGCATCTTGTTCAATGGCGCCTGATTCACGCAAATCAGAAAGCAAAGGTCTTTTAGACCCTCCCCTAGTTTCCACCGCACGTGATAATTGAGAAAGTGCGATTACGGGTATGTTCAATTCTTTTGCAAGTGCTTTTAAGTTTCTTGAAATCATCGAAATTTCTTGTTCTCGATTTCCACCTGCAGCTCCACCTGCAGTCATGAGTTGTAAATAATCAATGACAATAATTTTGATCCCGTGTTGTGACGCCAAACGACGTGCTTTTGCACGCAAATCAAAAATAGACAAAGATGGGGTGTCATCAATGAATATAGGTGCGTCTGTCAGCCCTTTTACTTTCACATTCAATTGCTCCCATTCATGTGCTTCGAGATTTCCTCTTCTAAGTTTCTCTGAAGTCAATCCTGTTTCACTTGAAATCATACGGGTAATCAACTGAACAGAGGACATCTCTAATGAAAACAACGCAACCGGATGATTGAAATCAATGGCCATGTTTTTTGCCATAGAAATGACAAAGGCCGTTTTCCCCATTCCTGGTCGTGCTGCAATGATAATCAAATCGGAAGGTTGCCAACCAGAAGTCAATGCGTCAAGCTTTGTAAACCCCGTTTCCAAACCACTCATCCCTTCTTTGTTTCCAATTTCTTGGATCTTAGAAACGGCCTGTTTTACAAGATCTTTTGCACTTTCGGAGCTCTTTTTTAAATTTCCTTGTGTTACTTCAAAAAGTTTTGACTCGGCATCGTCTAACAGATCAAAAACATCGGATGTTTCGTCGTAAGAATTTTCAATAATTTCGCTTGAAATGGTAATCAATCTGCGCTGAATGTATTTTTGAATAATAATACGAGCATGGAATTCAATGTGTGCAGAAGAGGCTACTTTTTGGGTCAATCCAATCAGGTAAAAATCGCCACCGACAAAATCTAATTTACCTTCTTTTCGCAATTGGTTGGAAACAGTAAGCAAATCTGTTGGCTCTGAATTTTGGAACAAGGTGTAGATCGCCGTGTAAACTTCTTTGTGTGCTTCTCTGTAAAATGCTTCTGGGTGTAAAATATCAATGACATCGTCGATCCCTTTTTTATCAATCATCATGGCTCCCAAAACAGCTTCTTCTAAATCTACTGCTTGGGGAGGAATTTTTCCTTTTTCCAAATTGATAATTCGACTTTTGTCAATTTTCTGCCCCTTAAATGCCTTCGTTTGTTCCATGACCACAAACTTAATTCTATTAATTCAATTTTTTTGTTTTTTCGGAAATATAAATTGTACACAGCTTGTTGATAATTCGTTCTTTTTGTTGATAAAAAAAACTTCCAGCTACAAGGATTTCAACATCCCAAAGAGAAGCTATTTTAGCTTTGTGTCAAGAATCTTCGTAAATTTATAATTCAATTACGCATCCAATGAAAGATCCTTTGTTATCTCGTTACCTTAGTTACTTTTTGTTTCTACAGATTCTATTTGTTCAAGTGGTATCCAGGCATACGGACTTCATTGAAAAACATTATGCGCATCGCTGGTATCCAATGCTGGCTTCTTTTTTTAGAAAATCTTTGGGATGGATCCCGTTTAGTATTGGCGATCTGCTGTACCTATTTTTCGGGATTTTGTTGTTTCGTTTTCTCTTTATTGGAATTCGAAACTTGTTTGATGATTTTCGCGCCTACCTATATTCAACAGGAGCTGCAGTTTCTGTTTTGTTTTTTCTCTTTTATACAACATGGGGATTCAATTATTACAGGAAACCGCTCGCTGCACAACTTGAGATTACAAACAAGAACTATGACGCTCAAAAACTAGAAAAATTTACTCAAAATTTAATTTTTAAGTTGAACGAAAGACATTTTGAAATGACGAACAGCCGTTTTAATAAATTGGAAATCCCATACACTCGAAAAGAAATTTACACTTTGTCTGTAGCGGCGTACCGCAGTCTTGCAAAAAAACGTCCAATGTTCGCGTATAAGCATCCTTCCATAAAGCATTCATTATTGAGTAAACCTTTGACTTATATGGGGTTTTCGGGATACTTCAACCCTTTTACAGGAGAAGCACAAGTCAATTCAAAAATTCCTTTGAGTGGCTATGCTTTTTCTACATGTCATGAGATGGCACATCAAATAGGCTATGCAGCAGAAAATGAAGCAAATTTCATTGCCTATTTGGCTACCACGCACAGTAAAAATCCTTATTTACAATACACAGGGTATTTGACCGCATTGAAATTTCTGCTTTCTGAAGCATCCAAAAACGGGAGCTCTTCTTCTCAAAAATTGTGGAACACAATACACCCTGGCATTTTGACAGACCTGAAAATGTCCCGTGATTTTTGGAGAGCGCACCAAAACCCTTTAGAGCCTTATTTCAAAAAAATCTATGGTACTTTTTTGAAAGCGAACAATCAAAAAGGCGGTATTCAAACCTACAGTTATATGGTTCGATTGTTAATGAATTATCCCGAAAATGATTTGCAAACGAATGTCACGCAGAAGTTCTAGTCACCTTATTTTATTACCGAATAAAAACCGGATTGTTTTTAGAAGATAGCTCTTCACTGAGGCCATATCCTCCGTAATTGAAACTTTTCAAGGATTCCAAATCATTGATGTCATTGTCAAGAATGTAGCGTACCATCATACCTCTTGCTTTTTTTGCAAAAAAAGAAATAATTTTCAGCTTTCCATTTTTGTAATCTTTGAAGTGAGGTGTTACAATAGGATTTTCTATCAACGCCGGGTTTACAGCTTTGAAATATTCATTGCTTGCCAGGTTGATTAAAATTTCATCTTTCCCCAATTCGCTCTTCAGTGCTTCGGTAATTTTAGCACCCCAATATTGATATAAGTTTTCACTGTCAGCTACTTTCAATTTGGTTCCCATTTCCAAGCGATAGGGCTGCATCAAATCCAAAGGTCTTAACAAGCCATACAATCCAGACAAAATTCGCAATTTATCTTGTATGTGATCCAATTTTTCTTCCGGAAGTGTTTCTATATCCAAGCCAATGTAAACATCTCCTTTGAAGGCATAAATGGCTTGCTTTGCATTTTCTTTTGAAAAAGGCAAACTCCAATCCTGATTTCTTTGCCAGTTTAAAGCTCCCAATTTCGTTGAAATAGACATCAATTCAGAAATTTCTTTTTGAGAAAAGGTTTTCAACGTTTGGTTGAGTTTCAATGCTTCCTTTAAAAAAACAGCTTCACTGTACTGCGCTGTGGGGGCAGTACTTTCAAAATCCAATGATTTTGCAGGAGAGATAAGTATTTTCATAAGTTTGAATTAGCAGGGTTTGTAACAACATATTGACAATCGCAATGCCTTTATTATAATGTTAAGACAGGTTTTCTTCTTTCGTGTGGACCGTGTAATTTCTCCATTTTTCCAAAGCGGCGCATAAATCTTCGGGAATTGGAGAGTTAAAACGCATCATTTCATTGGTGACAGGATGCACAAAACCAAGTGTTTTGGCATGCAAGGCTTGTCTCGGTAGTATTTTAAAAGTATTCTCAACAAATTGCTTGTATTTGGTAAAAGTGGTTCCTTTCAGAACAGCATCACCTCCATACCTCGAATCGTTAAAAAGTGTGTGTCCAAGGTATTTAAAATGGGCCCTAATTTGATGTGTTCTACCCGTTTCCAGTTGACATTCTACCAACGTAACATAACTAAATCTTTCGAGCACTTTGTAATGGGTAATCGCAGGTTTGCCAAAATCTCCCTCCGGAAATACAGACATTTGCAGTCTGTTCTTCAAGCTTCTGCCAATATGCCCTTCAATTGTACCTTCATCCTCAGCAAGGTTTCCCCATACCAAGGCGTGGTAAATTCTCTCTGTAGATTTGTCAAAAAATTGTTTTGACAAATGCGTCATGGCATTTTCTGTTTTGGCAACAACCAGTAGTCCACTAGTATCTTTGTCTATGCGATGCACGAGTCCAGGTCGCTCGTTGCTATTGTTGGGCAAGTTGTCGATATGGTAAATCAGTCCGTTTACCAAAGTTCCAGAATAATTCCCATGCCCTGGATGCACTACCATACCGGCAGGCTTGTTTACAACCAACAAAACATCGTCTTCGTAGACAATCTCCAACGGAATGTTTTCAGCAACTAATAAATTTTCATGCGGAGGATGTTCCAAAACCACCCGAATGACGTCCTTTGCTTTTACTTTGTAACTGGACTTCACAGGTACATCGTTTGCTAGAATACTCCCTTTTTTTGCAGCATCTTGTATCTTATTTCGTGTTGCATTTTCAATAAAGTTCATTAAAAATTTATCCACGCGCAGCGGGACCTGTCCATCGCTGGCCACAAACTTATAATGTTCATACAAGTCGTCTTGTTCTATATCTTCTGATTGTTCTCTCACCATCTATGCTTTCTAACTCTTCATTCTTTTGTTTACTCCTCGTTGTACCTTTATTTTTCAATAATCTTTGCTTTGTAGTGGGGCATCAATCACTTACCATTTCCATCTCCAAGCACCAAATTAATAATCGATTTTTTTGGCAAACGATCTCCTTTCTTTATTTCAGCCCCTTGATGTAATAATTTCCGAACCACATCTTTTCCCAAGTCTTTGATATAGGTATATTCACCTATGACAAACCCCAAAGACTTCAATTGAGCTTCTACTTCATTTTTTGTTTTTCCGTAAAAATCAAGAATGGAAATTTCCGCGTATTTAGAAGGGTTCAATGTCAAATAGATTTTCCTGTTTTGTTTCACAAAACTTCCTGATTTTGGATTCTGTTCAATAACAGATTTCTTGGGAAACTTTGCAATATATGTGGCCGAATCAATAACTTCATATCTCAAGTGCAATTCCTGAAGAGCACTTTCTACCTCAGAAATTTCCATTCGTGAAAGATCTGGAACTTGAATTTTATGATCGTGATTGGTGGTTTCTAAGAGCCAATAATACACGAAAAAAAGCCCCAACCCTAGTAGTATTAATGCGAGGAGCACTTGTTTTAAAAAGTATTTGCTAAACAAGTATTTTAAGAAATTCATTTGGCTTTTAAGTTTTTCACAAAGATATAAAATGAAAGGGTTCTCTTTTCATTTATATTTGATATTTTTGGAAGTCCGTACAAGCATTCTTAAAATGAACAAAAACATCGCAGTCCTCATGGGGGGGTATTCCTCAGAGTTCGACATTTCTATCAAAAGTGGAACATTGGTTTCTCGTTCAATAGATCAAAGTAAATACGACCCCTATTGTGTTCATATTCATAAGGACAAATGGTTTGTCTGTAAAGAAGGGCAGGAATTTATAATCGACAAACAGGATTTTTCTGCAGAAATCAACGGTCAGAAAATAAAATTCGATGCTGTTGTCAATGTCATTCATGGAGCTCCTGGCGAAGATGGTCAAATTTTAGCCTATTTGGAGTTGCTCGAAATTCCACACAGCTCTGCTCCTTTTTATCAAATGGCCTTGACTTTTAACAAACGAGATTGTTTGAGTGTTGCAAAAAGTTATGGAATTTTAACAGCCACCTCGTATTACGTTAATAAGGGAGACCGAATTGACACAAAGGCGATCTTAGACAAGGTTGGATTGCCTTGTTTTGTAAAGCCAAATTGTGCTGGTTCAAGTTTTGGTATTTCAAAGGTTCACCGCTCAAAAGATCTTTTGCCTGCCTTGGAAACGGCTTTTGATGAAGACGAGGAAATTTTGATTGAATCGTTTTTAGATGGTACAGAGGTTTCTGTTGGTGTAATTCAATACCAAAACGAAACTGTGGTACTTCCAATAACAGAAATTGTTTCAGAAAATGATTTTTTTGATTACGATGCCAAATACCACGGGAAATCACAAGAGATCACCCCTGCCCGTCTGACCCATATTCAAAAAGAAAAAGTTTCACAAGCGGCAAAAAATTTGTACCATTCTTTACAAATGCGTGGTTTCTCGAGATCTGAATTTATTATTATTGGAGAAGAGCCGTACTTCTTAGAGATGAATACCGTGCCCGGAATGACAGAAGCTAGCTTGCTTCCACAACAAGCAAATATTGCTGGAATCTCGCTCAAAGAATTGCTTACAGACACTATTGAAAGAAGTCTAAAACAAGTATCTTAAAAGTATTCAGGATTTAATTGTGTATCTTTGAACTGCAATTTTAATGTTTGTTCGGTATATGAAAAAAGCTGTTTTCCCTGGATCGTTTGACCCCATTACGCTGGGACATGTTGACATTATTAAAAGAGCATTGCCTCTTTTTGACGAGATCATTCTTGCGATTGGAATCAATGCCGATAAAAAATACATGTTTTCTTTAGCAGAACGTATCGATTTTCTAAAAAAGACCTTTGATAAAGAGCCAAAAATAATCATTGACAGTTATGAGGGATTGACTGTGAATTATTGTCAAAAAATAGATGCCGCTTTCATTTTACGTGGATTGCGAAATCCTGCCGATTTTGAATTTGAAAAAGCCATTGCTGTTACCAACAGAAAACTTACAGGTATTGAAACTGTATTTCTTTTGACGAGTGCTGAAACAAGTTTCATAAGTTCTAGTATTGTCCGTGATATTATTAGAAATGGTGGAGATGCTTCTATTCTGATGCCACCTGCGATACTTTAGACCAAAGTGAATAAAAACAAAGCATAGCCAAAGAAGCGAAGGTATCGAAACAGTCCCAAATAGGCAGCCCATTTCAAAGGATATCCTGTTACCCCACAAATCATCATCACGATTGAAAATGGTACCGGTAACAAAGCTGACAGCACCACAAAGAAACCACCCCATTTTTTCAAGTTATTGAATAGTTTCCCATATTTTTTCAATGCCCATGCGTGTATCTTAGGTATCGTAATGATACGCATTCCTAATCCAAAAGAAACCAAGCCACCGACATAAGATAATGTTGCTAAAAACCCCACCAATAGCCAAGCATTTGCATTGATATGGAGACTCAATTCTTTTGTCCAGACAATGAATAAATCGGGAGGTATGATACCCAAGAAAGATTCTGAGATAAAAAACACTGAAAACACTGCCCATGTATCCACATTGCTCACAATTATCGAAAAGATCTCTTTCAAAGTAATGAAAAATGTTTCCATCAGGAAAATCAATCCAAAAAACACGCCAAGTACAACGAGTAACTTCAACAAATTGCTTCCTAGGAACAGGAACAGTCCTGTTCTTTTCAGATAATGGAAATAAAGTTTAGAGTATCGATTCACAACTGATTTTTTAAGAATGAATTCCTTTTGTAAATCTTTCTGGATCTGCGGCCAAATGGTAACGAGGATCGTCAATATCATTCAGAATCACTTTGTGAAATTTTTCATCACGCTTGCAAAGCAATATTTTACATTCTTGACTTAAATGTTTTAGTTTGATCGTCTTTCCTACCTGCTCGTATTTCTCAACAATGGAAGAGATCGCTTCGATCGCAGAATGATCACTGACCCTGGATTCCACAAAATCAATTTCAACGTAATCTGGATCTGTTTTGACTTCAAACTTTTCATTGAATCCTGTGACAGAACCAAAGAACAAAGGCCCCCAAATTTCATAAATTTTGGTGCCATCGTCCTTCAATCTCTTTCGAGCACGAATTTTTGTGGCATTCTCCCAAGCAAAAACAAGTGCAGAAATGATAACTCCAACAAAAACCGCTATTGCCAAATCAAAAAACACAGTAACGGCAGAAACTACTACCAAAACAAGCGCATCGGAAAAAGGAATTTTCTTTAATATTCGGAAACTCGACCAAGCAAAAGTCTCTATAACCATCATAAACATCACCCCTACCAATGCGGCAATGGGCAC